>Ga0181356_1000086_pt1 | contig 34666 bp, 54 predicted proteins | sample Fa13VDMM110SN_FD_130104 | JGI IMG/M metagenome (GOLD analysis project Ga0181356, IMG submission 130104) | Freshwater viral communities from Lake Michigan, USA - Fa13.VD.MM110.S.N | ecosystem: Environmental > Aquatic > Freshwater > Lake | place: USA: Michigan | collected 2013-09-24 | reverse complement strand
TGAATGGCAACGTGACACAGACTAGCCACTTACCGCCATACATTGCCTTTGGCAAGTTCATTTACTTAGGTTTATAGTAAGGCTATACTAAATCGCCGGAGCTTCTAACGGATTAGTCACGGCGATAACTTAACTTTTGGAGATAAGTAATGCCAAAGCAAGGTACACCAGTTAAAGACAAACCAGTAATGCCAACCAAAAAGAAGCCAGCTAAAAAATGAGTAATGAAGCAGCTTTAATTGTCATTGTGGCAATCTGGCTGTTTAGTGGCAGAGGGTTAAACCTCTGCTTTTTAATCATCGCCTACTATGTCACATTCTTGATCGCATCACCTTACAACATCACTAGCTTAATCTTTACCAACACAGAAACAACATACGGCACTTATGCAATACAGTGCAGCCTAGACAGTTTGTTTCTGATGTTAGTCATTGTTTTATCAAGTTTTCATCACAACTTTAAAAGGATTTATTTAGCGTATGGCGCTATCATTGGATCGAGCTTATTGCTAAACGGCGCTATGCTGTTAGATCAATTGGCGGACTTATCAGTGATTTATCAAGCGCACGCTATACGTCAAGAGTTTTCCATACCTTTAGACGTGCTGTTTGCGGTGCTAGGGAGTGCATCCGTTGAGCGAACAAATATTAATCGTCGTTTGCGTACTGGTGACAGTTCAAACTATAATCGCTCTTATTGTGATTATTAACTTATTCAAGGCTATGAAACATGAGCGACGAACTGAACAGCTTACGGCAGAAAGTAGACCAACACGAACGCGAGATTATCGCGATTCAAACCTCGACGCGTGAAATGATAGACGGCCAAAAGTCATCGACCAAGGCCATTCAAGAGTTAGTTGCAACGCTGGAAAGATACATGGTTAAGCATGATCATGTAGCTGCTCAATCGGCAGAGCTAACAAAAGACGTCAGAGCTTTACGCGAGCAAGCCGCAGCTAATCAGCCAATGATTGACTCAATCAGAAACTTCGGCGGTAAGATTAGCTGGCTTTTGGTTTCAACGCTACTCAGTCCGGCAGCTATTGCGGCTTTGTTTGCTTTCAGCGGTAAGTAATGCGCATAACGAAAGCCAGACTCGAAAAACTAGAGCAAGAAACAAAGAAAGTAGTTGCTCAAGCATCAACTGACATCAAAGAAGTCTTTGGCGTTGTCTGCCCTGTTAACGGCTTGACTCATTCCATCATGTATGCGGCCGGAGATTGGGAAAAGACCGATAGGCCGCCTACTATATTCATACCTGCCAAGATGGAAATCGCACTAAGGGCAAAAACTCGTTTCGTCGTTATTGTCGGCGGTCGCGGCTCAGGCAAGTCAAACAACCAAGCTGACATTGACTTAGTTTTAGTTAAAGATGCTCAGTACAAGGTCATGGAGCTTCGAGAGTTCCAAGCATCGATGCGCGATTCTGTTTATTCACTGCTTAACATCGAGATACATCGCTTAGCGATGGGCGGATATACGTCACAGAATGACGGCATATACCATGAGAACGGCGGCTCATTCAGCTTTCAAGGCTTAGCAAGAAATCCTGAGTCAGTTAAGTCTGCCGCTGGCTTTAATCGTTTTGTTATTGAAGAAAGCCAATTCCTTTCTGAGAAGTCTTTAAACGTCCTAACCCCGACAGCGCGGAACATTGCAAAGGCTGGCTTGCCAACAAAGTTCGGCGGCAAGAAAGAAATCATTGATGAAGACACCTTGAGAAGCGTGCAGCTTGTTTTCATAGGCAACCCACAGTCAGCTAATGACCCGTTTAGCAAACGCTTTATAGCTCCATACAAAGCGCACCTTGACGCAGATGGCGTTTATATTGATGAACTGCATACAATTATCAAGATGAACTTCGAGGATAATCCGTGGTTTGATGACTCCGGCCTAGAAGGTGAAAGGCAGTTCGCTTATGCCAACTTTAGTCGGGCATTGTACGATCACATTTGGCTTGGTGAGTTTAACGATCACTTACCTGACGCAATCATAACAGCTGAATGGTTTGATGCCTGCATTGATGCGCATATTAAGTTAGGCTGGCGGCAGAAGGGCGCTAAGATTGTTGCGCATGACCCTGCCGATTCTGGTGATGCCAAAGGCGTTTGCGTGCGGCATGGCTCAGTCATAACCAACCTGATTAATATCATTGGTGGTGATGTAAACAGCGCTTGCGATATTGCCACAGAGACAGCTTTGGCAGTTGGCGCTGATAAGTTTGTTTATGATGCAACTGGCATAGGCTTATCACTCCGCAGGCAAGTAGGCGATGCGTTTAGCGCTGCACGTATGGAGATTGAGGAATTCTTCGGCTCTGGCTCAGTTGATGATCCTGATGGCATTGCTGAAAACTATATTGAACAATCTACACAGCAAATCAGCAATAAAGAGTTTTTCGCCAACATTCGCGCACAGAGATACTTCAGGTTGGCGCAAAGGGTTTTCAGAACATATCGCGCAGTTATTCACGGCGAATACACTGACCCTGCTGAAATGATCAGCTTTAGCTCTGATTGCCAAGACCTAGCACAATTGCGCACTGAACTTTGCCGCATACCAAGAAAGCGCGGCTCTGGCAATGGCTATCAGATTGCATCTAAGCAGGAAATGAAAAAGCTAGGCATTAACTCACCAAACTTGGCAGACTGCGTGATGATGTCAGAAACTGACTATAACCCAGTTCCTGTGGTAGACTATTCAAATATAAATATTCCAACGATGGGATGGTAACGAAATGGCACGAATGACTAGACAAGACTGGTACGAGTCAGCAAAAGATCGGTTCACTAAAGCGGTTGGCGATGAATCAACAAGACAGGTGCGTGAAAAGATTATCGAGTCAATTCGATTTGCTCGCATACCTGGCGCACAGTGGGAAGGTTCAACATTCGCAGGCACTGACTTAGCTGAAAACATGGATAAGTACCCACGTTTCGAGTTAAACAAAGTGGCGCGAGAAGTTGACCGGATTATCTCTGAATATCGACGCAACAAGATAACAGTCAAGTTTCGTCCATCTGACGAATACACTAGCATTGAACTTGCCGGAAAGATGAACAAAGCATTTAGGGCTGATTGGATTCGCTCAAATGGTGACTTTGCAGCTATCAACTGTTTTGATGACGCAGTGACTGGCGGCATGGGTGCAATTGAAGTCTGTGCAGAATACGCAGACCCTGAAGATCCGACCAATAAGCAACTGCGCCCAATGTTTTATCCTGTCTACGATTCACAGAGCTGTCTGTTTTGGGATAACTCCGCCAAGTCTTACGACAAATCTGATGCCATGTGGTGCGGTATGGCGTACACAATGACGCCAGACGACTTCCGTACTGAATACGAAAAAGAGCCAGCAAGCGTTGTTAAAATCGAGTCAGGCATTTGGAATGACTGGTGCACTCAAGACGCTGTGACGCTCTGTAAGTGGTTTGAAATCCGCATTGAAAAGGTTGATGCGATTGCTTTCTTCAATCCTGTGACTAATGAAAAAGCAGTCTATCTATCTGATGAAGTCGAGGACGTCATTGATGAATTGGCTGAGTCTGGATTTTTTGAGGTTGAGCGCAGAGCAATCAAAAAGCGCAGAGTTTATTCTGGCGTGTTTGATGGTGATGAATGGCTAGAGACTCCAAAACGTATTCCAGGTGAATTTATCCCAATCGCCATGCAATACGGCAAGCGCTACTTTATCGACAACCAAGAGCGCATTGAAGGCCATGTAACTAAGGCGATGGATGCGCAACGACTCGACAACTTAATGGTGTCAATGCTTGCCGATGCTGCAACGATTGGCTCTGAAAATACTCCGGTGTTAGATGTTGAGAACGTGCAAGGCTTGGAAAAGTATTGGGCCAATCGCAACAAGAAGCGCAACGCCTATCTGCCACTTCGTTCAGTTAAGGATAAAAACGGCAACATAATCCAGCCGGCCGCAGTTGCTAGTTACTTGCAACCTGCGCAAGTGTCTCCGGCATTAATGACACTAATGGAATACGCAGGTCAGAACATCCAGCAAATCACTGGCGCTGAAAACATGCAGCAGATGCCGTCGAATCTTGCCCAAGACACCGTTGAAGCAATTTTTAGCCGCTCAGATGCTCAGTCATTTGTCTACATGGACAACGCAGCCATGACGATGAAGTACATCGGCAAAGTGTGGCTGTCTATGGCTCGTGAAATCTACGGCTCAGAGTTCACCATTGCTATGGAAGATGAAGAAGGCAACCGCAGCTTTGGCACGCTGACAGGCACGATCACCGACAGACAAACAGGCAAGATCGCTGTGCTGAATGACATTACACAAGGCAAGTTTGATGTTGATGTTGACGTTGGCGAGTCGTTTTCAGCAAGACGCACGCAGACGCGCAGAGAATTAACTTCGATGTTGCAGATGATACCGCCGACAGACCCATATTATTCAGTACTCATGTCAATGGTTATTGCTAACACTGAAGGCGAAGGCGTGGAAGATTTGCAGCGCTTCAACCGTAAGCAGATGCTCAAGAATGGCGTTAAAAAGGCTGAGGAAGAAGACGCGGAAATCATGCAAGAGTTGCAGCAAGAAATGCAATCTCAGCAGCCGCCAGTTGATGCCAATGTGTTACTAGCACAAGCTGAAATGCAGAAGGCCGCAGTAGCTGAGCAGAAAAATCAAATGGAATACCAGAAATTCCTGATGGAGTATGAGTTACGCAGAGCAGAGTTACAGCTTGAAGCGCAGCGTGTTGGTGCAGAGATTAATCTGAAAGAAGCGCAGGCATTCAAGGCTAATCAGGACGCTATCAGCACAACAGCTAATGCAATGAGTAGGGATTTTAGTCAATAACTTGACGGTTAAGCAAACAATAGCCATAATATTGACGCCTCCGATGGCGTTACATCGAGTAATTGAAAAGGGTTAAAAAATGTCAGAACAGGTAGATAGCATCGAGATTGATGAAGTTGACACGGTTGAAGAAGTCGAGCAGGTAGAAGTTGAGGCGCAAGCCGACGAGCCAGCAGAACTTGAAGAAACTGAAGAAACGTTGTTGATCGGTGATGATGAAGTCTCACCAACTTCAAGCGCTGAGCAGGTCAGCGATGACGAAATTCCTGAAGATGCGCCGAATTGGGCCAAGAATCTGCGCCAGCAATACAAAGAGCTAGCGCGGGAGAATAAGCAGCTGAAGCAAGCGCAAGTTGTAGCGCAACAACCAGTGCAAGCGGTCGCTGAATTCTCTGAAAAGATGCCAGACTTGGAAGATGCTGATGTTGATTGGGATAAAGAAAAGCTGGCTCAAAAGATGGCTGCTTACTTTACCAAAAAGCGCGAGTTTGAAGAATCTCAGAAACAGCAAAGTGCTGAAGTAGAGAAGCTGCAACAAGCGTACAATATCAAGCTGTCTGAATACAACGAGCGCAAAACAAAAGTTGCTAGCAAGTTTCCTGACTACGCTACTGCTGAAAAAAACGTGATCGACTCACTGCCTTTGGCGGCTCAAAACGCAATTTTGATGCACGCTGACAATCCTGAGTTAATTGTTTTAGTGGCAGGCAGAAAGCCGGAAATTATGAAGCGACTCACCGAGCTTGCATCTGACCCCGTGGGGCTTGGTGTAGAAATTGGCAAGTTGTCGAAAATGGTTAAGTCTGCGCCAAAGGTAAAGACATCCGTTTCGGCATCGCCACAAGTTAAAGCAGGTTCGACCAAGCCAGCATCTGTTGGCGAATCTAAGTTTAAAAATATGTTTCCAGACGCCATCATTCGATAATAGGAGGCTACCATGCCATCGAATAATTTAAATAGTAACGTCAGTCAGATTACAATCAAGAAATTTGCTGAAGGTTTCAAAAGCACAAACGTCTTATTAAACGCAGTTGATCGCCAAGTTATCCAAGGCGAATTAAACCCAAACACAGGTGAGGCTGTATTCCTGAAGCGCCCTATGCAGTACAAAGCAAGTCGCACCGCAACAGGTGACTTGACTGCTCAGACTTCAAGCGCGTTGTTATCTGGCAAAATTGAAGCCCGCATCAGCAACTATTGTACGGTGTGGATCGAATACGACCAAATCGAGCAAGCGTTAAAGCTAAACCAGTGGGATGAAATCCTTGCACCAGCTTACGAAAAGATGAACACCGAGCTTGAGTTAGAGCTTGGCGCTTACATCCTGAAAAACGGTTCACTGCAATTGGGTACTGTCGGCACTGCTATCACTAAATGGTCAGACGTTGCACAATGCGGTTCATTCCTGAGCGACTTAGGTTTAAACACTGGCCGCAAGTATGCAATCATGGATCCTTGGGCTGCTCAAGCATTAGCTGACAAGCAGGGTGCTTTAGGCTCTGCCAATGTCGAGTTAATCCGCTCAGCGTGGCAAGATGCTCAAATTGCTGGCCAATTCGCTGGCGTGCGTGCGCTGATGTCTAACGCGTTGTCAAACCGCGTTGCTGGCTCTGCAGCTGGTGCTGCGTCTGTTACTGTCAAGACCACTCCGACACTGACTTACAGCACAGTTAAAGACACCATGCAAATGACTGTTACACTGACTGGCGCGTCATTAGCCGCTAAAGCGCTGGCTGTTGGCGACCAAGTGCAGTTCACTGCTACTTCTTGGATCAACCAACAAACCAAACAAGTGCTATTCCGCAACGGCGCTGCCGTTCCGTTCACTGCAACTGTTGTTTCTGCTGCTGCTGCATCTGGTAATGACATTACTGTAACGCTGTCAGTTGCTGGCGTGTTTGATGCCGCTAACCCACAGTTCAACACTGTTAACCGCCAAATCACTGCTGGCGATGCGGTTGTAATTCTTGGTGTTGCAAGCACCACTTACAAACCTAACATCTTCATGCACGAAAAAGCAATTGCAATGGGCACTGTTGAATTGCCTAAGCTGCAAGGCTGGGATTCAAGCGTATTTACTTCTGTCAGCACCGGCTTAACAATGCGCGCAACAATGTCATCAAACCCAACCACAAACGTCCAAGGCGTTCGTATTGATTTGCTGCCAGCGTTCGCTACATTGATCCCGCATGGTTGCGGTCAGTTCTTCGGCAATCCATAATAGATTGTCATTATCAAGAGGGCGCTTTATGCGCCCTTTTTATTGCGCTATACTAATCAAAACTTGAGGGCGCACCAATGTACACAATTAAAGATGTTATCAACTCAGCGTTTCGCAAGGCTGGCATAACTGCCGCGAACGGCATGAGACAGCCAACGCCGGATATGCTTGAAATTGGCTTTGAAGAATACAAAGAAATGATGCTTGAGCTTGCGCCAGTGATGCGGCTTGAAACGACAGACGTTCAATCTGCTGATATGGATTTTATCGCCGGATTCCCCGACCAAGCAATGTCTGCTATCAGCTATGAGCTAGGCAAGCGTATCGCGCCAATCTACCAAGTGATGCTAACCGATGGCTACATGGACAACGCACGAGAAAGCATGGAAAATTTGCAAGTGCTAATGATTCGAGTGCCTGAGTTAAAGCGCCGTCCAGATATGCCGCATGGTCAAGGCTGGAAAGATTTTGGTTATCCAGAGCCATTCTACCCGCACACAAAGGATGATTGCTAATGCCCGAAATTCAAGTGCCAATCGTGCGCGGTGATAAGCTAGGTGCGCAAACTGATTACCGCGACTTTATGCCAAAAAACATGATTGCCATTCCCAAGGAAATTAGGGGTGCGCAAGGCTATCTTATCTCGCATCCAGGCATTAAGCGATTAATGACAGCAAGCGGCCCTTGTCGCGGTTCATTCTTCAATGATAGGCAAGGAAAGTTGTTTCAGGTTTCCGGCAATCAGTTGATCACAGTTGACAGTGCGAGCGGTTATTCGACTGTTGGAACTATCAACGGTGCAGGTCAATGCTCGATGCCGTATAGCTTTCAATCACAATTGATTGTGTCAGGTGGTAACGTATACCGCTATGCAGGCGGCACGCTAACACAGCTAACAGACCCTGACTTTGGCCGTCCAATTGATGGCGATTGGATTGGCGGTTACTACTTTTTTACTGATGGCGAGTACCTGTACCACACTTTGCTAGCAGACGAGACTCAAGTTGCACCAACTGACTACGCAGTCGCGGAGATTATGCCGGATAAGTCGCTTGGCAATATGCGCACACCTGATGACTTGATGATGGTGTTTGGTAGATACTCAACTGAGTTCTTTCAGAATGACGGCTCAACAAACTTTGCATTTTCTCGCATTGCGCAGAAGTCGCTTGAGATTGGTATATGCGGCACTCACTGCAAAACTCGCGTTGCTGGCGGCGTGTTTATTCTTGGCTCCCGCAGATACGAATCGCCAGCCATATACGCAATTGGCGCGGGCGATGCTCAGCTGCTATCGACGCCAACTATCAATGAGCACCTGCAGTCACTAACCGACTCCGAGTTATCGACAGCAGTTTTAGAGTCTCGCAGCGATGGCGATATGCAGCTGCTGATTGTCAGGCTGCCTAGCAAAACTTACGCATTAAATTTATCGGCGGCCCAATCAATCGGCGCAGCTAACGCTTGGTTTGAAATATCAACAGGAGTTAATGGTGGCGCATGGGTTGCCTGCAATGGCGCTTATCATCCACTGCTAGCCAAGTGGGTTTACGGCTCAACAACTGACGGCGCTGTATATGCGCTTGATTACACATCTGCCGCGCAAGATGGTGAGTACGCAGAATGCGAGTTTCAAACTCCGTTGGTTTACGCTCCGGCCGTTCGTGTTGGTTTAATTGAGCTTAATACAATTACTGGCTTTGAGTCGTCAAATACTAACGTATTTATCTCAGTGTCGGATGATGGCGTTACAGATTCATCTGAATACGTGCAGCTATATGGCGAGGCAGGCAATTACAATACTCGCTTTGTGGCTTTCGGCTTTGGCTACTTTAATCAGCAATTTTCGATTAAATGCCGAGCGCTGACAAAAGACCGCGTTAACTTTTCAGGATTGAAGGTGCGCTATGGTTAATAAGCTGAGAAATTATGTTTTTACTGAGGCTGAATTGCAGCGGGTTCTTGGCGGCAAGTTTCCAGATCAATTCATCAAGGATTACATTGCAGGCAAAACCAACTCGGAAACGCTACTGGCTGCCATTGATAAAAACACGATTGACATTGCCGACATCAAACTACAGCTAACCGTTATTGACGGCAAAATCACTGTGATTAATGGCCAGATTGTAACGCTGCAATCCGACTTGGCGATAGTAGCTGATGACCTAGCAGATCACATCGCTGACTCAACAACTCACGGCGCAGCTGGTGACATTGTTGGCAACCTTAACTATGCAGCACCTACTGTTGGCGGGGTTGTGTGGCTAGCTAGTGCAGTAGCAGATGCAGCGCCAGTTGCAACGACTCCACCGGCAGCTGTTGCTTTAGCTGGTGCGGCATACTCGCAGCCATACGCGCAGAGCCAGACCGACGCAATTAACGCGCTACGGCAAAACGTCATTGACTTGGTTACTGCCAATAATGCACTGGTGCTCAGCATAAACCTAATGCTCGCATCTGAGCGCACAGCCAAGCAGCGTGCAACATGATTAGGCAGGCAACGCTTGATGATGTTGTCGAATACCTCAGTGAGCGAGGGCTTGCAGTGCCTGACGCCATTAGCTGCCACGCCATGGTCATTGATGATTCTTTGCTAGTAGCATACGACGCTGTTGACGAGTCATCTTGTGAGGTGCATATATGCGCAAAACGAAAAGCAGTAAGGCACGTAAAAAAATTAATAGAAGCCGCAGAACACTTTTTGCTGTTTCAGGGCTTTGATCGACTTTACACATCAATCGAACCAAAATACACCACATCAATCAAGCTAGCTGAGCGCATAGGATTTAAGCGGCTTGGGTGCTACAATGATCACATCATTTTCGGTAAGGAGTTATAAATGTCAGCAGGTAACTTTTTCGCGGGCAATCGCGACGCAAAAAAAGCGGCTGAGGCGCAGACTTACGCGGCAGACCAGTCTACAGCGTTAGGGCGCGAGCAGCTTGATTACATCAAATCAATCATGGCTCCATATCAGCAGGCAGGCCAAGCAGCTCTGCCAGCGTTAGGCGCTTACGTCAACCAATCGCCAGAAAGTTTCAACTTCGACTATCAAAGCTATTTTAAATCGCCAGAATTCGCAGCATTGTCAGGGCAGCAAAACGAGCAAGCGCTTCGAATGGGTTCAGCAACAGGCGGATTTAGAGGCGGCGACACTCAAGCGGCTTTGGCTACCATTGCACCGCAGCTAGCACAGCAGGCGCGGCAAAATGCGCAAAACGAATTTAGTCTTAACCAAGGTGCGCAGACTAACCGCTACAATCAGTTAATGGGCTTGGCTGGCCTAGGCACTGGCGCTGCAAATCAAGTGGGCAATGCTGCGCAAAACTTCGGGCAACAGGCGGGTAGTAATGCTATTTTTGCTGGCCAAGCTAACGCCAACAAGTATCAGCAGTACAAAGCAAACCGAGAAGGGATGCTGTCTGATGTAATGACTGTTTTTAGCGGAGGGTTCTAATGGCTGGTTTACTGCCTCAGGTTATTCAAAACTTGCAAGGCTTGCAGGGTTTGCAAGCAAACAAAACACAAATGCAGGACTATGAAGCTAAAAAAGCTGATATGTCAGAAGCATCAAACGCGCTGCGCGATTACTACAAAACAGGCAATCAAGAGTCTCTAATTAACGCGACTATGAAAAGCCCACAGCTAGCTAGTCAAGTGCTAACTGCATCTGGTCTTGATGATCAACGCAAGCAGCAACTAGCTGCTGCTGATATGGCTCAGCTATGGCAAGTTAAAGATGATCCACAAGCGTTTGAGTCAGTAATTGCCAAACGAATTGATTCAATCATGCAGCGTGGCGGCAATGCTGCTGATACTATTAAACTTGGTCAAATGTACCGAGAGGATCCAGAGCAAGCTAAGCAAATTATGCGCAGTGTTGGCGCCGGCTTGGAGGCGCAGGGGTTTAAGACTGGGATTTTCTCAGGCCAAACTGAGCCAATGACGGCTTTTCAGCAGGCGTCAACTGACCTACGCAAGCAAGAGTTAGACTTCAATAAAAAGCAAAAGCAATTGGATTTACAGCTTAAGGTTTTAGAATCTCAAATGAAAAAAGAGGATAACGAACTTAAGCGTCAAGATTTGCAACTGAAGATTGAAGATCAAAAGCAGAAGATTGCAGACGCAGCAAAACAACGTGAAACAGTGTCAAATGAAAAAGTAGCAGGATTAGAATCTGCAAGGTCAAACCTAGATAACATGCTTAACACTTTATCTAGAGTCGAAAGCACAAAACTAGGCACTATCGAAAGCGCAACTGGACCGATTGATCAGATGCTGCCAACACTTAGTCAAGATACGGCAGATTTTGAAGAATTGGTTGCAACACTTGGCAGTCAAGCATTCTTATCTCAAATTCCATTAATTAAAGGTATGGGCCAATTATCAAACACAGAAGGCGAAAAGCTGCAAGCGGCATTGCAAAACTTTAGCTTGCGCCAATCGCCTGAGCGACTGAAAGAAAACTTGGCAGAAGCTCGCCGACTGCTAACTAAGGCGAGAGCAAACATCGCTAAGCAATATGGCGCACAAGAGACTAAGCCAGATACGCCAGCAGCAACAGGCGGCAGCAACGTAGTCGATTGGGGGAGCATGTAATGGATGTTAGACTACCAAACGGCACGATAATTAAAAACGTGCCAGAAGGCACAAGCAAAGAAGCGGTAATGCAAAAAGCCATTTCTGCTGGATTGGCAAAGCCTGAAGATTTTGGACAGCAAGCGGCTCCGGCAGTTGATGGGTCAGGAATGCCGCAGCTTTCTATTGGGGAGAATCCTGCAACAACTGGCGCACAACCAAAGCCTGAAACCAACTTAATTCAAGACGTTGTGGGCTTAGCTGAAACAATTGGCACGATTGGCACTGGCGCAACTACTGGCGCACTTGGATTCATTCAAGGCGCTGGCACTGGCATAGCTGACGCAATTGCATCTGGCGAAATCGGTACGCAGCAAAGTGCGCAGAAAGTGGCTGAGACTGCGCAAAGATACGCTGAGCGCGGCACATACGCACCAAGAACACAAGCAGGCCAAGAGATTGCAGGCGCAGTTGGTGAGGCTGCTGCAATGCTACCGCCTACACTGGCGGCATTCAGCCCGACGCAATTAGCAGGCGCGAGCCAATCATTCAAAAATGCAATGCAAGTAGCGCCGACAGCTATAGTTGATTCAGCACAAACAGCAAAGCAGACAATGCAAAGCGCAATGCCTCAATCTTCTGTACGCTCTATGGGTGCTGCTGAAGTTGATGGCGGTTTAGAGGCTCAACGCAGAGCAAGGGCTGCCAATCAGCCAGTGCCAATGCAACTATCAAAGGGGCAGGCAACGCAAGACTTTGCGCAGCAACAATTTGAACGCGAGACAGCAAAGAGGCCAGAAGAGGGCGCCCCAATCAGGGAGTTTATGAATGACCAGCTTAGTCGCGCTGCGCAAAATTTCGATGCTTATCTTGATGATATTGGCACTCAATTGCCTGACACCGCTTTCAGATTGCAAACCGGTCAAAAAATTGACGAAGCACTACGCAAAAGAGCTGCCACTGATAAAGTTAAAATCAGAGTTGCATACAAAGAAGCTGAAAAAGCAGGAGAAACTAACGATCCGGTTTCTTTGCAGTCTGTTGCTCAATATCTTAATGACAACAGAGCTGAGGCTGGGCTAGCTCCAATCATGCAGGCGGTAGCAAAGCAGATAGAAGTTCAGGGGGTTGGCAAAGGCTCGCTGATGGATGGCACTTTGCAAATTGGCGAAATGACTTTAAATGACGCTGAACGGTTAAGGAAGTCTGTTAATAAATTTTCAAGCGGAGCTGATGCGAATAACTTGCGCGTTGCATCTGAGATTAAGCAATTAATCGACCAGTCAACGGAAGGTGCTGGCGGGCAAAAATACCAAGCGGCCAGAAAGCTAAGAAAACAGTATGCAGACAATTACGAGCGCACAGAAATAATCAAGAATATTCTTGGAAGCAAGCGAGGCTCAAATGATAGAAAGATCGCGCTTGAGGATATAGTTGACAGATCAGTAATGAATGGCTCTGTTGAAGATTTATCAAACGTGCGCAGACTGCTACAGACTCAAGGCCAAGAAGGTATGGCTGCATGGAAAGAGCTTCAAGCCGCAACAATAAGAAGCATTAGAGACGAAGCAATGTCAAACATTGGTCAGTCAGCTGATGGCACTCAAATAATCAGTCCAGCAAAATTAAACAAAGCTGTTATGAGGCTTGACGAAAATGGCAAGCTAGAAAAGATTTTCGGTAAAAAAGGCGCTGAGAGAATTAAAGACCTTAATGCTAGTGTGAAAGATGCTTTTGTAGCTCAGCCTGGCTCAGTCAATAACTCGAACACATCAACTGCTGCACTGGCGGCTTTGGATATGATGATTTCTGCTGGCGCAATGGTTCCAACTCCGATATTCTCTAGTCTAAAGTATGGCAAAAACGCTCTTCAGAAAAGAGCAATCGAAAAACGAGTACAGGAAGCACTAAAATGAGTATATGGCTTTGTTGGTTGTGTCTAGCATGGTTCTGGTATGTCATAGACTTTTTTAAACTGAGAAAGCCGCAAAAATAGCGGCTTTTTTCATTGCTGAAATGGCGCTATACTGTACAAAATTAATTTAGGACAAAGCCATGAGCTACCAAGTTATAAATCCATTTATTCAGTTTGTTGATCCAAAAAACGGCAATCCTCTTTCGGCGGGTTCTATTTATTTTGGCCGACAAGACTCAGACCCAAAAAACCAGCCTGCCAACCGCATTAACGTATACGCCGTGCAGGATAACGGCAGCGAGGTCTTGCTATCTCAGCCAATTACGCTTAACGGCGCAGGGCAACCACAATACAGCGGAAGCGTGAAGCAAATAAAGATCAGCCTTTATGCCGGAGAGTCTGCATATTCGATTCAGCTTTTTAATAAAAGCGGTTCGCAAAAAGGATATTCACCGCGGGTTAGCGGCTTAATAGATGTTGCAAGCCTTGCAAGCCAAACATCAACCGTATCAATAGCGGGAGTGCTGGCTAGTCATGTTGGTCAGGTTGCTGATTCGTACGTTACGCCAGAGCAGTTTGGCGCTGTTGGTGATATGGTTGCTGATGATTCGACAGCTATCGAAAATTGGCTAGCATCCAACAAGCCTTTGGCTCTTATCAGGCTTGCCACCTACAGATTGACTCGCGAAATAAACATGCCTGCTAATCCAATAATTATTGTTGGCCTTGGCAGGCTACCTGTTTATGCGTATGAGCTTCCAATTTTTAACGATGTTCAAAAGCTGCCAACATTTTATATTGATCACAATGGCTCGGATGCGTTTAGATTTAGGCAAAATAGCTCTGCTCGAGGCTCATATTTTTTTGGCTTTAACGTCATCAGAAAGCCAGGCTCTACTTGCATTAGGGCGTTTGGCTTTGACGTATCTGGCGTTGTGACTAGCGGACCGCTATACGGTTATGACTGCACATTTGAGCGCATCGGCGTTTTTGACTTTGCATCTGCTTTTGATATGTACATTGGCACTACATCAATAGAGCCAACAATGGCAGATATCACAATCAAAGACAGTGTGATTAACCGAAACGGATGGATTTGTCGAAATTTAAACGGCACAGCTTGGAATATGTTTAGGTTTATCGACAACAAAGCTGGGCAGCAAATAAATGGCGGGCTTGATATATCTGCGCATTCTGTCATTGAAAGCGGGAACCTACTTGAGGGTATGCCAAATCCGGTAAAAATCACAGGGGGTTATGAAGGGGCAAACCTAGGCGGGAGTTATTTTGAAGCTAACACAGGTTTAGCGCTTTACAATATCCAGTCTCTGCGCGGCCCTTACAGTATTGATCCATGCACTATTTTAGCCGCATCATCTGTTAGCACGTATGTTTTATGCGGCAACAGCAGCGAAACATATTCGCCATACCAAGTAGTCGGAGAGCCATGCTACAACGCAACTTTTCCAAACTTAGACGGCATCGTGAATAGCATTCCTGAAATTAACACAGCGTCAATTGGCCTGAGTTACTGCTCTAAAATGGAAAGTAGATTTACAACAGTTCCGCCAAGCGTTAAAACAAGTGCAATATATAGGGCTTCCGTAGGTGTTGAGCGCGGAACATCGCCAATGGACGGAAAGGCAATGGTAACGGAGTCTTTCGTTACGTCTGGATCTCCAGCGGCTAGGACCGTGCCAATTATCGCAGCGGCAAATGACTATGTTGTGTTGACGATGATGATTAAGCACACTGGAGCGCCAGCGGCTGCAAGCTATTTTACAGTTGATGTAAACGGTACAAATGCGGCGGGTAGTCGTGATTACAGCTTTGGTGATGAAGATTTACACATTAAAAAGGGCGATTGGAAATTGTTTACAGTGGCCGTTAGGCCATCTGTTGCAGTCACATCAATTGTTCTTCGCATTTATCCTTACGGAGCGCCTAGCGTAGCTGGCATAAATGTAGAGTTTAGCGGCATAACTGCCTATTCCTGTTCGTCAGTTAATAGCGTGCGGCCTTATGTGAATAGTCTTGCTCTAAACTCAGTAACTTCAACTCCAGCTACGGGAACTTGGGCGATTGGTGACATACTGACAAACGCAACGCCTGCGGCTGGCGGTCAGTCTACTTTCTGTTTTACATCTTCGGGGTGGGTTTATGGCTAAGTTTATTCTTGGAGATAGATCAACAAAAAACCTTGTCGGCGTTCATCCTGACCTTGTGCGCGTTGTGAAACGCGCATTGGAGTTATCGCCTGTTGACTTCACTGTCATTGAAGGGCTGCGCACCAAAGAGCGGCAGGCTGAGTTATACGCGCAAGGTCGAGACAAGCCAGGCAAAATAGTTACAAAATCACTGACTAGCAACCACTTTGTAAACGAGCGCACAGGCTTTGGTCATGCTGTAGATATTGCGCCGATTCCCGTTGACTGGAATAATCCAAAGCCATTCGGATTGGTTGCTGAGGCAATGAAAAAGGCGGCTGCTGAGCTTGGTGTTAAGGTTACTTGGGGCGGTGACTGGAAGACGTTTAACGACTTGCCGCATTATCAAATCGAGGTGAAACAATGAGCCTAATCGACAAAATAACCGATTTCGTGGGCGGCGGATTATTCAAAGAAGCCAAGGAATTGATCAAGGACTACTGGCCACCAGATTTGTCGCCTGAGAAGCGAGCAGAGCTTGAAATGCGGCTGACCGAGGCTGAGCATGAGAAAGAAATAAAACTCGCTGAATTGACGCAGGCGCAACTACAGACAGAAGCAGACGACAAGAAAAACGCAAGGGCTGAACATAAGTTATCACTCATGCCTGCAATGCTTTCTCTGCTGTTAACCTGCTTTATTGCTGGCATTGTTTTCCTGCTGTTTTACGTCGAAATGCCCGAGGGTAGCAAAGAGGTTCTTTTTATGCTGCTTGGTATCGTGGTTAAAGAGTGGGGCGGCGCTATGCAGTATTGGTTCGGGACTACTCGCGGCAGCGAAGAGAAAACGAGGCTGCTTAATAAATGAACAGAGCGTACAACCTGCTAATATCAATCGACCAGTTTTTTGCTGTGCTTTTATTCGGCACGCATCCAGACCAAACAATATCCGGTTATGTTGGCTATAAAGCGCTGACGACAACTAAAAAACGGTATAAACTTTATCAATGGTTTATCAATGCACTTTTTCGACCTTGGCAGAAAAACCACTGTTATGAGTCGATAGAATGGGATCGCATCAATGAGCGCAAATAACATTGCAGAGACAAGCACGAGCACTGGCACTGGCAACTTTACGCTGGCTGGCGCATGGTCGCAATCTGGCACTTTCAACACTGGTAACGTGACATTCAACGGCTACTACGGCACAAATCACGTATTTCCATACATGATCCGCGACACTTCGGGCAATTGGGAAAGCGGCGAGGGTTATCTGAGTGCATCAACAACGCTTGTTCGCTCAAACGTGTTTAACAACTCGCTAGGCACAACTGCTAAAATTAACTTTGCAGCGGGCGACAAGATTGTTTTTGTGCCAACTGATGCTAGGGCATTTGGCGGAAGGATGCTTAACCAAGTCAACTACTCGCTAACTGGTCAGTCCGTTGGCACTCGCGGCGAGATAACGCTAACGGCTAACCGAATGTATGTCATTCCGACACTGATAACAGCACCAACAAAGCTATCTGCAATCGCCTATACGGTGACATTAGGCGCAGCATCATCAACGGCACGCATTGGCATATACAATCTAACCAAGCAGCCTGACGGCGGCAACAATTATGACTCTACGTTTAGCTTGTTGGTTGACCTAGGCACAATTGACGTTACCACTGCCGGAGTTAAATCAATCAGCACCACGATTAAACTTGGCCAAGGCGTTTATGGGTTTGCAATTATCAGCAATGGCGCACCTAAAATAATGTCAGGCAATACCAATTTGCTCGAGCTCGGACTGTCGCCAAACACTTACCAGTCTAACCCACTGTCGCATTGGTATAATGATGCTGCCGGTCAGCACACAGCACTGCCAGCAACTACCAATGGCGCAATGGCCGCGATAATGAACGCAGGCGCACCGCAGCCGATGATCAAGGGAGGCATTCAATGATTAATTTCCAAGATAAAGGCTTTGGCTTGTTTTTGCATCTTGAGTCGAAAGGCGTATTTCTCGAGCAGCTAGATGGTAAGTGGACTGCAAGCGCACCTGACGAGTTAGTCAATCGGCTGATTGATGAATATAACCCTTGGGCGACTGAGAAAGCCAAGAAGATTGCAGAAGCTACGGAATGGTTTGAGTCAGCAGTGTCTCAGCTAACCGATGGAACTACGCAAACAGAGCGAGACTCATGGTCAGTGCAGGTTAACGAGGCTTACGGTGTGCGCCCAATCTCAATGCTATCAGCAATGGCAGAGGCTCGCGGCATTGATGTCAATACGCTAATCGAGAAGGTTAAGCGGAAAGCTGAGTTGTTTGCTGCTTACTATGGCTCGATTCAGGGCAAGAGGGACGCCATAGAGGACCGGATTAAGGCTTTCCCTGTAGATGGCGATTATCACCGCCTAGCCGAACTGTGGGCGCTTAAATGTACGGGCTAGCGCATAACGGTCTAATGCAGCTTGGCGGGGTGGCTAGATTTGATGCTGCTCCGCCATCGACTGTGACAGTAACTGTAAATGGATCGCTTCCTAGGTTAACTGCATCGATAGCGCTAAATCAGTCAAGCGCTGCAAATCAAGTTGCTGTAAGTGGTGCACTACCAAGGCTCACTGGATCAATTGCGCTGCAATCACAAGCGCCAATTTGTGCAGTTTCGGTAAATGGCCAATTTCCAAGACTTGCGTCAGTAATATCGCTAGCCAGCATTGCTCCGGCAAATCAAGTTGCAATTAGCGGATTACTACCAAGATTGACTGGCGCAGTATCGCTAGTGTCAAATAATCCACCGATAGCAGCAACTGTCAACGGTATTCTACCTAGGTTTGCCGCTTCAATCGCGCTGAATATACCTGGCGTTTATCCAGATGCTGACGCAAGCGATTTTACTGTGTCAGCTACAATTGCCGCATACAGCGCATACAGCTCGCGCATATCGCAGCCGACCAGTTATAGTGCTATCATAGTGTCAGATTTTAAATTTAGCGGGAGGCTTAATTAATGCCTTATCAATACAGGTATCAAGTGATCAACTTGCCAGTTAATGACTCTAGCGGCAATCCAATTGATGCTGCTGATTTAACGGCTGCCGAGTATGCAATTTTCGACTGCGATAACGTCAAACGCATAGATAAAACTATTGCCAATGGCGGGTTAACTGTCGCTGTGCTTGATGGGGTCAACATTTTGACATGCGAGCTGACTGCGGAAGAAACTAAGCATCTTTGCGGGCAAGTTAGTCAAGAGTTTAAAGTTGCGACAACTGGCAATGAATTCCTAGGCGTTGTTTTGTCATCGCCAAAAATCAATTTTATTAAGACAAGGATTTAAATTATGGCTATAACATTGGGCGCGGCAATCCAAGGCGATATGGCCGAGGCTGCAAAGGTAAAACTAAACGCTGGCGGCACTTTTGTCATTTACTCTGGCACTCCGCCAGCAAGCGCACAAACTGCGCTTTCAGGAAATGCAGCGCTAGCTACTCACGCTCTAGCTACATTTACTCGGTCAGGCGGCGTTGTTACTGCTGGGGCTATTGCGGATGACACTATAGACGCATCAGGAACGGCTACATTTTTCCGGTGTATAGTTAGTGGGACTGCTGAAATTCAAGGCTCTGTTGGCGCATCCGGCTCTGGAGCTGACGCAATTGTAAACTCAACAACATACACAAGCGGCGGGACATCACAAGTCACATCAATGGCCTTTACTGTTCCATCATCATAAGAAAAGGCGCATTACGCGCCTTTCTTTATCAACCCGATTTCGTATTTTAGTCGGTTGTATGATGACACAGTGACACCGACAACTGCGCATGCCTCGCTGGTTCTCATGCCGTCTTTGCATAGCGTAAAGACTTGCTTAACTTTCTCATTTCGCCTCTTTACCGCTTCTGAGTATGTCAAGCCAAGTTCTTTTTGCGCCGCCCTGACGGTGCTACTGCACAAGCCTAGCGTGGACGCAATAAAGTTTGCAGAGTAGCGCTGAGCCTTAACCATCTCTATTAGCTTGCTGTCCTTGCTGCTGCGCTGGTTGTAGCGCACTTTAACGCCCATATACTCGCAGATTGCCAGCACTTTAGGCGGCTTAAATCCAAACTTGTTGCCAATCAAACTTGCTGTCATCCCTGACTTGGCAAGCTCTGCCACAAGGCGCTTGTCTTCATCTGACACTAAGTTAAGTCTAACCATTTAATCGCACCAATTTCGCTGTTGTTTTATGGTATAGATTGCCTCGCGCGTCAATCCAGCCGTTGCCGTAACTTTTAACCGTCACTAGCTCACCTGTGGCAATAACTCTAATCACTGCTGTTTTTGTTTGGTTCATGGTGTTAGCTCCGATAGTTCAACTGCGCGCATGAAATTACGCTTAGCCTTCTTCTTGCGAGAAATTCCGCAAGCAACGCGCACATCTGTAATGTAGTTTTCTGTGCAAAGTATCGTTTCAGCTATTTCCTTGCGGCTTTTGCCTTGACCTGTTAGGTTGATTATTTTTGATTTACGGTTCATTTCGCACCGCCTTGGCGAATTTGCTCAGCGTATTGGTTTGCCCATTTTGCGCATTGTTCATCATCTGGTAAAAATGCCTTGCCATCTTCAAGACCCTGCAAATAACCAGCCCGACCAGCCTCGGCGCGCACGTTGGCGAGGCATTGCGCTGGGGTTGCCTGCGCGGCCCGCTGCTCTGGACCGTCGAGAAGGCCGATGATCGCAGATATAAAAGTGTCGTCAGACTCCCCGTCCGGTTCAATATAGGCAGCCGCGCGTGCTTGCATCGCCACGATCAACGCGTCCAACGCCGCGGCCTTGGCTGCCAAATCATCGCGCTCGGCTTTTAAAGTATATGACGATGAAAAATCATCAAGAGACAAAATTTCATCGTTTAGTTTCTTTTGCGATTCAAGCTCTTGCTCAAGTCTGTAGCATTCGCTTTTTGCAGACATTGCAGCAGCTTTCCAGATTTCTAATTCGTTACTCATAACTTCCCTTCCTTAATATCCGCAAATCGTAAAAGTTCAGCAACCCCAGGCTTGCCCTGCAACAGCGCAAACTCGGCGTTTTCTAACAAGTCGCAATCATCTGCAAAACGATAGCCAGCGTTAAAACAAATCTCGCCAACAACTTTGTACAATTCATCCTGATTTCTCGCCTTGATGATGGCGGCTTTTGCTTCGGCTAGTCCTTTCATATCTACCACCAATGCCTGTCATTGCCAGTGCGCATAAACTCTTCAAAGTCTGCGCGAATCTTGTCGTTTTCCTCAATCCGCTTTGCATCTTTGCGGGCGTCGTAAATAACTGAGCCAATCAATACTATTGCGGCGATAATGCAGATAATTTCCATCATTTTGCTAGCTCCATAAAAAATACATAAATCACATAGAAAAGCATTAGCATCGCAGGGATGCACCAAGCCAAGCCTTCAAAGAAGCGAGACTTGAAACACTTGCGGCGATTATTACGCATAAACAATCCCTTCTATTTTTGCAATTGCTTCTTGCAGGTTTGCCACTGTCAGGTCAGTTGTTGGCACAAACCAATAACCGTTTGAGTCAAGCATAAGCACATCAAAATGGCCATAGCCGTCCTTAGTGTAGCAGTTGGCAACTAACTTATTGCTCATGTTGCTAGTCGCAAAGCATAGCGCTGCAAGCTCGCCAACGAGCTGCATTACTTGCGGGTTAATATTCATATCGATAATAGTCGATGCGCGCTCACGTTTAGCTACAGACCATTTTTTAACCGAGTTTGGCGACAGGTTGTAGGCTTGTGCGATTTCTTTTGTTGGTTTCATTATTCTTCACCTTCTGAGTGAGCATCACATAAAGCGATCAGAGCTGTTTTATATTTATTCCAAAATTCAACTGCTGATGATTCCATTTTTGATATTGCGTTATCGTCAAATGATTTCCACTCTGAGATTGAATGCACTTGACAGCCAATTCGAAGGTGATGCGTTGTTATTGTCACATCCCACTCAAGGTTGTAGATAAATAATGGCGTTTTTAATAGCTTTTCTCCGTACAGGTTGGCTTCGCGCAGGTTGGCTTCGCGCAGGTTGGCTCCGTACAGGTTGGCTCCGCACAGGTTGGCTCCGCGCAGGTCGGCTTCGCGCAGGTCGGCTCCGTACAGGTTGGCTCCGTACAGGTCGGCTCCGCGCAGGTCGGCTTCGCGCAGGTTGGCTCCGTACAGGTTGGCTCCGTACAGGTTGGCTCCGCGCAGGTCGGCTCCGCGCAGGTTGGCTTCGCGCAGGTTGGCTTTTGCTTTAATTGCCTCTAACAAAGTTATTTTTACGCTGTTTTTTTCAGCTTCATGGCTAAATAAAACTTCTCCAGTAAATCGGCTTTTTATTTCTATTTTCATTTCTTCACTCCGGTTGATTGCCAGTTAGCGACTGGCTGCGCGGGGGGGGTTATGCTACTTGAAAGTGATTTGCCGCTTGCTCTGGCGTTGCGTTGTTGCGCCACATCCAAGCAGCTACATCCATTTTTGGAGTTAATTCAAAATCAAACCACTCGAAAACGCCTGAGTTTTCCAATTCTGTTTTTGCATCTAATACTGTTTCGTAGTTCATTTTCTTCCCCTTCCGTTGTCGGCGTTATTGCCTGCGATGGATTTAATATAATACCGATACCGATAACGGTCAAGCGATAATTCAAAAAAAGGCGAATTATTTTTCGCCTAGTTCCTTGCTCAACATTTCAGCCCACAAGCTGAGATAGCTAACGCCATCCAACAAACTATCATAGTGCAGTCTATCCGGCGAGCTGTACTGACGAACCAGCTTAACCATAGTCAGCAGCAAACAAACATCCGAACCAGTCAGTGATTTACCTGTTGCCGCATTAAACGCGCTGGCAGCGGCTGCAAAACTTCTTTCACCTGTACCGCTTGCATCGTATTGCTTGCCGCGCTCAGATTGCACAGCGGCGCAGGCGTTTAGGAATTCGACGGCTGTTTTTGGTTGGTCGCTATGATAATGCTCGCCGGTGTTGCCATTCTGCGCAATCGCTGAGATACGCTCGTCTGTTTCGGGCCATTGTTGCGAGTTCATAATACCAACACCTCAACCGGCCAAGCTCTAAATCGCTCAAATATGGCTGCAGCTATGTTTTCCGGCTCTTCTTCTGTTATGTACGCAAAAGGCAATCCTTTCTGCATAGTTATTTTGTACGCTTTCATGGTATATCGCCTTTGATAATTAGCGCTGCCATGTCGCGAACGTCATCGCGGCATATCTCATGCACTCGCTGCAGTGCCTCTTTTCTTTCGCCCTTTGGTAGTTCTGCAATCCATCGAGCATCGGCATACATCACAAACGCCAGTGCATGACTTACTTCAGGATCCACCTCGTTAACTGTTAATTGTTTTTTTAGCAGCCGGTCGAACTGCTCTGCATGCCGTTTTATTTTGAGCCAATCCATACTTTCAACGCCTCCATTGCTGCTTCATAGCCAAGAGCCACACACACAAAAGATCCGTTTTCTTTTGCCGCTTCAAGGTACGCCAACTGCCCATCTTCCCATCCGCACAATGTATGGTCTTTCCTTTTCAGCTCACAAACAAAAGAAGGATTCCCTGGGATAATTATATCACTTGCGCCAGCCGTCATGCCTTCTGCCTTTTGCCGCATGGCCTGCTGAATGGTGCGTTTGCCTTCGTTGCGCGGATGCACAGCAATAACGCCAAGCTGCGGATAGTCACGGCGCAGCACGTTGAAAAATGTTATCTGCTCAGCGCTTTCTACTGGGCACTTTTTGTTGCGGTATTTCTGATCACCATACACCGGTAAAAGTTCTGGGAATTTCATTCTGAAAACTCCTGCTCATTGTAGCCAATAACAGTAAAGAAACTTGTTCCGCGTTCTTTTCTAGCTGTGACAGTAACCGGCATTGTCGGCTTTGCTGCTATAAAAGCCTCCGCTGTTTTTGGCTTTGCTTCATAAACTCCGCAAGCCTGGCACAACTGAACCCAGATAGATTTCGGCATTTTGTGCTTTTCTTCGCAGTCTGCAAATTGCTTATACCATACGCTAAACGTCCGATACTCAGTGGTGAAGTCAATCCTCAGTGTTGTGTTTCCTGCTTGGCTGATCCACTCCTGCATCTTCCATGACAGCACTTTATCGCTGGTTGCACTATATGGGTCTTTCTTCAGCTTGGTAAACTCAATATGCAGCTTTTCATTAGGATCAACCAACTCAGCCTTGCACTTTTCACAATATCGCGCAGTGATATCGTTTTCATGCTCGCACTCTGCGCATGTTTTAACGCTCCACCGGTAACTGCAGCGCTCGTTAACGCCTTTGACTATGCTTGTGCCAAAGCATCGACGGCCAAAATGCGCAGGCATATCGCCATTTTCTGTTTTGATCCTAGCACCAGTCAGATCCACAAAATATCCGTTTTTATCAACGTCGAAGCCGTCAGGGTTTGGCCGACCGCTAAACTCATTGATAAAACTACATGATGGACAATGCGCTTCTAATCCGCCATCACCTTTGGCTGCTTTCCTAGCTGTTATCTTTGGATTAAACAAATCACCATCAGGACAGTGGCGCTCAAGGTTTTTTGCATAATCCAACACTAAGCAATCAGGCTTTTCGCTGTATGCAATGGCTTTCGGATTCCCCGCAGTTGAAGGATCCACAAGTCGCAAACCTCGACCAATAATCTGCTGCAGCAATCGAACAGACTCAGTGGCTCTTAGGATGGCAACAACATCAACATGCGGCGCATCAAAGCCAACCGTTAGCACTGCGACGTTAACCAGGTATTTGAACTGGCGTTTTTTAAAGCGCTCAATGATTAACTCGCGGTCTATCTTTGTAGTTTTGCCATGAATGATTTCGCTGTTATCTTTTGGCAGTGATTCCATAATTTCATAGGCATGCGCAACAGTTGCCGCGAATATAATCACGCCATTTCTGCCGTATGACTTCTGCACGATATCAGCAACGATAAAGCTAGTTAACCGACCCTTTCCTTCAAACACTTGCTCAACTTCTTTCGCGTTGAACTGGCCGCGACTGTTTAACTCCAACTGGTCAGCATCATAACCAGAAACATGGTCAAGATCAGCATGCGGCGGCGTTAAGAATCCTCGCTCGATTAGCTCATGCGCATTCACTCGATACAGCAGCTTTTGATAGAAAGGTTCTATGCACTCTGTTTCGTGCATTGGCTTTCCGTCTTGATCATAAGCATACACATAGCCAGCTCCTAACCGGTAAGGCGTAGCAGTCAACCCCAACACGCGCAGCTTATTGTTTCGTTGGCGTAGTTGGTCAATGATTTTCATCACTGTTGGCGTTATGCCGTCGCCTTCGTCAATAATGACACAGGCAAAGTTATGGCCAAATTTATCGATATCATTGCCAACTGATTGTGGCGTACCAAAAACAACATTATGCCGCAGGCATTTGCTAATGCTGGCGCAGTAAACAGATGCAGGGTAACCGGTTGATAGGTATTTTTCTCTGTCCTGCTCGACCAACTCTTTTGATGGCGCTAACACTAGCACTTTCTTTCCTGAATTAACATCAATCCAATTGGCAATCATTGCAATGATAACGCTCTTGCCTGCACCTGTTGCTAGGTCAAGAACTGCCGGATCAATGCACTTTTTCATCCAGTCAATAGCCGCATCAACTGCGGCTTGTTGATAGTCGCGCGGCTTCATTACTTCACCGTCCAGTATGATGATTCTTTGCCTCGGTATGATTCAAGGTCAGCATCTGGCAGCAGGTCTTTCAGCGCTTTGGCATAAGCAATTGAGCCTTGGCGCCTTGCCAATGTAATAGACACATCGCCAATCTTGCCGCCTTTTTCATTCGTTGCTTCAATCAATGCCTGCTTTGCTTCTTCCAGCTCATTCTCAGCAACTTCAAGCGCAGCCTTAGCCATCTTGTACCGTTGCACAAGTTTACCGCCATCAATGTATTTCCAAGCGTTTCCTGGCTTGCGCTCTTCAAGATATTCATCATAAAACGCCTTAAGCGCTGGCAGTGTTGACTCAATAAATTCAACATCAAGATTGACGCGCTCTAGGTTGTCACCGTATGGCGACCATTGGTAAAAGTCGCACCACATTCTACCGGTACAGAAAAGTTGATACTGGATTTGTGCATAATAATGCTTTTGGTCATCAATAGACTTAAAGCCGTCCGCACTATGGCGCATACCATACGGGCACTTAATTTCCAGTAATCCGTCAACGCCAATTAATCCGTCGGGCGATGCGCCAAGCCATTCAAAGTCAGGATGCACAAAGAATCCGCACTCTTCTACTTCATTGTGCTGCATACGGTAGTCCGCCAGTGCATTTTGCTCGTTAAGTGTGCCATGCTCTGTGGCAATGTTTCCGACAAACTCTGACGGTTGACCATGATAGTCGCGCACCATTCTACGCATTACATCTGCAGGCTTTGCAAATGGCGACAAGCCTAATATTGCGCCGATTGCACTGCCGGTTATTCTGTTTGCTCTAGCTGCAAACCAAGCATCAGACCGCTGTTCCATAAAACCTCCAAAGAAAAGGCGCATCCTTGCGCCTTGTTATTGTTAGAATCCCAAATCTTCTTCGTCTGCTACAGGTGCAGGCGCTACCGGCTCAGCTTTTTTCAGCGGAGACACTGCAGAAACCCAGTTACCTGTAGCCTTGCCAGTTCCGTCTGACTTGTCGATTTCCCAAACTTTCAACAGCAGCGCCATTGGCTTGTTCATCAAGTGCTTTTGCAAATCTTGATCGCCAGGTGCAGCAACTTTCAGCAATCCACCGCCAGCGTTGACAGCAATAGCAGCCAACATTTTCTTAGCCTTGTCTGCCTTCTTGTTGTCGCCATCTTTTACGCGCACTTTCTGAAACAGCTTGCGGCCTTTGTATTCTGCCGGTGCTAACACGTTCCAGCGAAGAGACACATAATCATTGCCTTCATAGCTGTCCCATTTCGCTTCATCGATTGCAGCTTTAACTTGAGTGTCTGCAGGGATTGGCGCTAAATCACCGCCGCCAGCTTCAAAGTTACCGGTAGTGTCCAATTTCTCGTTTGAGTCTGATAAGTTCCAAAATGACATAATGTATTACTCCGCTAAAGTTGGTACGAATTTAATGAATGGGTTTTTGCCTTGTGGCACATCTAAAGGTTCGGTAATGCCAAACCGGTTTTTACTAACGTTGGCTGCAGTTGTATGGCATACAGCAATGCGGTTTCCGCTACTAATTGCCTTTTTTCGCTCGCCATCGCCAGTGGTAAATGTTTCTAAGCGCAGGTATGCCACTAAATCGACGTTATCAACATAGTGAGGAACTGACTTTTTGTGCATGCGCAGTTCATAACGGCTGTATGGATCTTCATCTGGCAGCTCAATCGTTGTTACATCGCTATGAGCAATAAATACAACATGCATGTTTCGCTGCTCGTTCAACATCTTGGCAGCTTTGCGAACACGACCATGTAGCGCTGAAACCGCACCGTAGCCAGCGCCGTAGCCGCCATTTGCTTGCGCCAGACTTTTTGGTTTCTTTGGGTCTGACTCGATAATGTATTCAGAGAACAAAGTCTCAAGCTGAGTTACAGAGTCAACGACGACTGTTTTGTAATCGTGTTCATCTTTAATCAGTGCAGTTAACTGCTCCCATAACTGCTCAACCTTAGTTACTACTGGAAAAGCATCTGGACGTATATCAGATGGCACAGCTTGCAAGCCATCTTCGATACGGATAAAAATTGGCTTTGGAAATGTTGCTGCTAAAGTTGTCTTGCCTGTGCCTGCATCACCGGTAATTGTGGCGATAACTGGGCGGTCTTGCGGTTTACTAATTGTTGATAGTAGTGACATGAATTGTCCTCCTCTTTTCTCTCTCAACGAGACAAATAATTACACAGCTATTTTAAGGTGTCAACACTATTTAACGAAAATAATTGCAGCAGCATATAAAACGGTTTACTATGCTTACTATCTTACTAAGGAGACTAACCAATGCTTACCATCGAACAAATCAAAGAACACCTGAAAGACCGCAACTTATCTGCAGTTGCTCGCGCCACTGGCTTAACCAGGCAGACGGTCGCGGCAATCTACAACGGCACAGCAAGCAAGCCATCATATGAGACAGTTAAATTGCTGAGCGACTACTTGGAAGGGAAATTAAATGGCTAACCAATTCGATTATTTAGAGGCCGGATTTAAAGTCTTTGGCCTGCTTGGTAAGTTCGACCATGACGGCTCAGAGTTGCCAGATAAACAGAAATACAAAAAGCCGTACAGCAGCAACTGGCAGCACACGCCGGACTGGTCTGACGAGCAATTAGAAACAATGGAAGATATGGGCCAGTTCGACACAGGCTTTGGCGTGTTGTGTGACAGCTTTATTGTTGTTGATATTGATCCGCGCAACGGCGGCTCTCTTGAGTCTGTGCGCCATTGGTATGACGCATCAAAGTTTGTGGTTAAAACAGGCGGCGGTGGCTGGCATATTTATTTTAAATCACCTGGCGGCGCTTTCCTGCAGCATCTTGAAGCCTATCCTGGCATTGACTTCAAGACCACCGGTTATGTTGTTGGCTCTGGCAGCATGCACCATTCCGGCAGCTTTTATGAAGATGAAAAAGGCTCACCGCATGACGTAGGAAACGCGCCACAAGATTTGTTGAACGTGCTTAAAAAACCAGACAGATATCGTGCCACCACTGCAGATGGCCCCGTCGATGTTTCTGTTGATGATATCCGCGCCATGCTTTCGTTTATCAGTCCAGATTGCGAATACGAACAATGGATAAAATGCGGCATGGCAGTCAACCAAGTATTAAACGGCACAGGCTTGGACGTGTGGGACGAATGGAGCGCTAAAGGCGAGAAGTACAGCGGCTTCGACGCAGTACAGCGCCATTGGCACAGCTTCGGCAAGTCTGCCAATCCTGTTGGCTTAGGCACACTTATTCACTACGCAGAGCTTGGCGGATATCAGCAATCAGTTACCTTTGAAACTGATTTTGAGCTAGACGAAACAGACGCACCGCCAGCAGTTGACTTGTTGCGCCCACCTGGATTTGTTGGCGACTTAGCCAAATGGATTTCTGGCCAGTGTTTCTTTCCGCGTGAACACTTGGCAGTTGCTGCAGCATTGAATGTTGTTTCATCGATTGCAGGCATGCGCTATCAAGATCAAACCGGTATCACTGCCAACATCTTTGCTTTATGCGTTGCAGGCTCAGGCACCGGTAAAGAAGCCATTCAACAAGCATACGCAGAATGCCTACGCGCTGCAGGTATGAGCGCCGCTCTACATGGTCACATCAAGTCCGAGCAAGAGATAATCAGAAACTTTGTACGCAATCAGGCAGCATTCTACTGCATTGACGAGTTTGGTATGTTCCTTAAAACACTGGTTTCGTCAGGTTCAAAAGGTGGCGCTGCTTACCTAGAAGGCGTGGTAAAAATCCTGCTATCAGCATTCACAAAAGCCAACGGTTATCTGCAGGTTAGCGGCGACTTGAAAGAAACTATGAAAACAGATATCAAGGCCGAGCTTGGCGCATGCTACAAAAAGATTGACGCCAACGAGGACAGAGAAGGCAAGTTTGCAAAACGCGCTGAACTACTGCAGACATTGCTTCGCGATATCGATAACGGTATTAAAAACCCGTTTGTTAACTTGCTTGGCTTTACTACGCCGGTCACGTTTAACGGCTTGGTAAGTTTTGACATGGCTACCAATGGTTTTATTGGCCGGTCAATAATCTTTAATGAACACGAAACAAACCCAAAGCCAAACAAGCACAGAAGCGCTAAGGGTTTACCGCTTAACCTTGAAATGCAGTTAGCAGCTATGCGCGGCGCTGGCGACTCTGACGACTCTGGTCGCGTTGAGCATCTTGGCGACGTTGCAACAATCAGCGACACACAGGATGCCAAGAAGCTGCTGCAGGAAGCTGGTGAATACTTTTGGCAGGCTGCAGAAGATGCAAAAGAATATGGCCTTGAAGCCATTCACCGGCGCGGTTATGAGTTGACCGCTAAAGTAAGCCTCATTTTAGCCATTCCAGAAGGCGTCAGAACGATTTCTCACGTGCAGTGGGCGTATGAGTTGGTTAGGCGTGATTGTGCCTCCAAAATGCGTTTGGCGCGGTCTAATGACGTGGAGAAGGAAAGCCCAGCGGAATCTGTAGCCGTTAAGATTGAGCAGTTCCTAACAGCCAGCGGCGAGCCTGAAACCGAGGGCGTGATAGTTAACCGGTGCAGACCGCACAAAAAAGAGCTGATAACGCAGGTTCTTGAAAAAATTGTTAACGCTGGACGAGTCAAGATTATCGAGTCGAAGCATGGGAAAACCGGAAAGCCGATCAAGAAGTACCAGGCTGCATGATTTAACGAAATAGGCGCGAAAGCGCCTTTTTTTATGCCTGCGCTAAATAGTGGATAGCTTAGTAAGTTGAGTCACTATTTAAGGCTAGCCTTAGTGCGGCGCGGCTTTCAGAGGTTTTTTTTAATCAAAATAGTAGCGTAGTCAGATAGTTGATAGTGACCCCCCCTTTAGACAGATACTGATTTAGAGATACCCCCTATATACACTTAAAAAAGAGGGTAGAAGATACCCCCTTATATACCCTTTTATTGATACACTCTCTCTTATAGAGAGAGAGTTACTATTACACTATCTACTAAGTAGAGTTATAAGTCATTGATTCTATTAATAATTTACAATAGTAATAAATAGTGGTTACATAGCATTAGCAACAACAAGGAAAAACAAAACAACTATTGATTTATGTAGTTTTATATTTTAATATGTAGACTAAATTAACTAGGAGGTGCTTATGAACCCGTTTTTAAAAGAAGAAAATTCAGGAAGTGATTTTGATGGTTATTACTCTGACGCTGTGTTTAACCAGATAGCGGAAGTAATGGTTGGCGACTCACTTAAAGTAGAACTGCTTGGAAAGTCAGCTTCAGATTTTAGAATGACTTTAGGGTATCTTTCCGACAAAAATAGGGTGGGCAAGTTTAGGACTAAAAAAGAAAAGAATGGCAGCTTGTGGATAAAAAGAATTTCTTAGGTTCGGCGCTTGACCATTGGCGCATATGTGATACATTAGAATCACAAACAACGGAGGAAGTGAAATGAAAATCAGTAAATCAATTTTGGAAGGTATGAGCGCTTGCAGTTCTGGGCTTGAACGGTTTGTTACTGCGCACGGTGACAACGAAATTAATTTTAGCGATTGCGTGAAATCTGAAAGCAACACGACTGGCGATTATTTTTGGTTTATCAGAAAACAAGAATTGAGCGCAGATCGCAAAAAAGATTTGCAGCACTTAGCAATAGAATTTGCTGAGCGTGTTTTGCCTATTTTCGAGGCTAAGTATCCAGATGATAAAAGACCGAGAAAAGCAATTGATGCTGCAAAACTTTATTTATCAGGAGAGTCAACGCTAGACGCTTTAAGAGAGGCGCGCAGAGCTGCTGCTTATGCTGCTGCTGCTGCTGCTGATGATGCTGCTTATGCTGCTGCTGCTGCTTATGCTGCTGCTGCTGATGCTGCTTATGCTGCTGCTTATGCTGCTGCTGCTGATGATGCTGCTTATGCTGCTGCTGCTGAGAAAAGCTGGCAAAAGCAAAGACTGGCTGAAATTATGGCTAAGTGGGGGTGGTGATATGAAACAAATCAGCGACCTAGTGCGCAAATACGGCTCATTACGCAAAACTGGCAAGGTGCTAAACCGATGCCATGCGACTGTAGATCGATGGGTTAAGGCAGGCGCAAAGATTGACAGCGATGGCGCTGTTTGGATTAAGACGGCAGAGACAGGATTTAAACAAGGGGAAGAGGAATGAAAAACGGTGATTTACCAGCAATGCCAGTTTCGACAAGTGAGTCGATTTGCCAAATGACTGGCACGTTAAAACCTGAGTTTGCAGGATTAACCAAGCGCGAAATGTTTGCTATGACTGCCATGCAGGGAATACTGTCTAACCACGGACTTATTGATGATGCATGTAAATCCAGTCTTGAGTGGGTAGCTAAAAGAGCGGCTTCTGCTGCAGATTTACTACTTGCAGAATTGGAGAGGGAATAGAAATGAACGAATCACAAAAACAGTTTGAAGCGTGGGCAGTTAAAACAAAAGACCAATTCGGACTGCCATTTTTCACGCTGAAAGACGAGCAAGGAAAGTATATTGACCATGCCGCAGAAATATCTTGGCAAGCATGGCAAGCCAGCAGAGCGACGATTGTTGTGGATTTATCTGACCTGTGTGAAGCAAGTTATACATTCTCAGGCACTTGCTACAAGTCAGATGTTGAATATCGCCTAGACCAAGCAGGAGTATCGTACAAATGAAAGGTCTCACTTACCAAGTAAAACAAAAAGCCACCAACGGCGTGTTGCGGCTGTCGGAATTGGGGCCAAACTCAAAAGAAGTAGCCAAGCGTTTAATCGCACAAGGCGAACTGATTAAAAGTAAATGCGGAACTGGTTTTGTGATTGGGGAGTTCAAGAAATGACATTACCAATGAAAATAAGTACTGCCTTAAGCCTGAAATTTGAGTGCATGGTTAAAGCTAGGGATGCTGTAGAGAATAGCGGGTTAACTCAAAAGCAAGTTGCTAAATTGGTCGGCTGTTCTCAGCCAAGAATTAGCGACTTAATGAGTGGAAACTTTTACCTTTTCAGTATTGAGTGGCTTTTAAATTTAATGGACGCACTAAAAGATTTACAGGAAGAAAAGAAATGAATGCAATCTACGATCTATGGAAGTTCATCGACCACACCGACGACAGCCTAGAACAAGCCAAGCTAGAGCGACTAGCTGCTAACATTCGTGCGGATATGAAGCCAACGGATTTTATCCAAGAGCTGGAGATTGATGCGAGCTTTGACACTGACTGCAACAAGGCTATTCAGATGTTGTTCCTTGGTGGTGATGCGAAGACTTGCGCAAAAGTGCTTAGTGATTATGCGGATGCTTGGATGACTAGGCAGGCTATGAAGCTGGCTCAAGAATATAAATAGCGCTTCGGCGCTTGAGGATGAAGAAATGAACACTCAACAATTAGTTACTTTAGTTAGCGCAGCAATTGCTATTGTAATAATTATGGCGATTATAGTTTTTAAAGTGCAGCCAAGCGGAAAGCATAGCGAGTGGATGGCGGTTGCGCTTATCCTTGCTTGTGTCTCTGTTGCGGCCTCTTTAGGTGCTTCCGCATGACTAAACGCAAACCCCACAACCAAAACAAGCGGCTAATCACGCAATCCATCATAGCAATGCGCAATCTGGCGTTGACAATGAAACTATCAGAAGTCGACAAAGGCGTTGATATAATCAACTACAAGACGAGCAAGCCTGAAGCAGTAGGTCAGTCAGTCGAACACGCTTTAGACCGCACAGCGTTCAAATGGGCCATCTTATTAGTGGTTAACGCAGTAGAGCGCAACGGGAAGACTAAAACGCTAACCAAGTGGACACGATTAGCGGCGCCGTATAAGCACAGCGCGTTAACTGAGTGGTTGAGAGTTGAACACCAGGCTATGATTGACGACTGCAAAGGAAAGTGTGAAGTTGTTGATGCTGGATGGTGCGCCGTGCCTACGCCGCCAGCTTTTGTTGATGATTTAACTGAGCAAATACTTATTGACAATCTTTTGTTGCTGTTAGAAGATAAACCCGTGCAGCACCTTATTAGCCGTAGAGATACGGCGCTTAACTCCCAAGGGGCGCGTCAATGAGCAAAAAAATTCCGCAATTCATTTTAGACCTATCAAAACAACTCAATGATCAACCAAGCAGATCAACTGCGCATCCGTTTTACCAAGTAAGATGTAAACGGCCATACGTGACAATGGAAGGTTATAGCTCCGCATACTTTGAGATTTACAACGAGGATACTGTTGTTTTCTCACCCAATTGGCAAAAAAACGGAAGCAAAGAAGAAGAGTTTGCTGAATACCTTGTTGAATATCACTATGGCTGGCTCTGTGATACCTATGAAGATATTGAAGTTATAGATGTAGATTTTGTTATAGAAAACTTCAATTTTGACGATTGCGATAATTTGCCAGATGAATTAACAAAATTATGGATTCAAGAGATTGAAGAGGTTGTTTCAACTCATTTGACTCTTGACGCAGCAGAGCAATTCATTAAGCGCAAACAGCATGATTACCCAAAGCTATATACTTATGCGGAGAGCGCTTACTGGTCTCCACAGTTGCGCGAATTGCAAGATTGGATCAAGTCACTAACGCAGGTTAAGCCATGAACATCTACCGCATAGCAGCAACAACACGCTCCGGCGATTTTATCCAGACCGAGATAACAGCCAGCAACATGCTAGCACTTGTGCAGCCCATGGTGTTTGAGCTACAAGTGCAGCATAAGGTTGCGATTGATGATATTGTTGAGCTTGATATAACGGAGCTTGAATGATGCAATACGCAATCATGTACTTAATCGGCGCAGCAATGTGCAATCATTGGGCAAAGACCAGCTTTATCGGAAATACAATTAAAGAGATGCTTATTGACGAAATGGAGATTGATGACAAAGAGCTAGACCGCTCAATGCTTGCTGATATTGGTATATTCCTAATCTGCTTGATATTGTGGCCGATTCTGCTTATGAAGATACTGAGTAAATAGCAGCTTTCGGGCTGCCTTTTTATTTGCTATGATTTGTAAAACTTTTGCATAAATACGGGCGACCATGGCTACTTCATCAACGACATTAAAGAAAGGCGAGACACTTGGCGACACAAGAGGGCCAAGCAAGAAACTACCGATGCTGAATGCTATTGAAAAGCGCTTTGAAGGTGGCGCACAAGAGTTCTGCGAGCACATCCTTGAAATTGCACTTACCGGTGGCGTCGAAGGCTCAGCAGTCCCTACGCTGATTGGGGAGTGCTTAAAACGAGTACAGCCACCATTAAAGCAAAATGGCGTTATCATCAATATCGACATTCCGGAAGATGCAAGCCAC
>Ga0181356_1000084_pt1 | contig 34695 bp, 37 predicted proteins | sample Fa13VDMM110SN_FD_130104 | JGI IMG/M metagenome (GOLD analysis project Ga0181356, IMG submission 130104) | Freshwater viral communities from Lake Michigan, USA - Fa13.VD.MM110.S.N | ecosystem: Environmental > Aquatic > Freshwater > Lake | place: USA: Michigan | collected 2013-09-24 | reverse complement strand
TGGTTTATTTACTAAAGCTGGATTTTCTCTCGGTAAATCTTTCCCTGCGTAAAATCTATCTTCAGTTGTTAAAGACTTTGTTGGTAATTCTAATTGTTGACCTCTCCAATCGACAAATTTATAGTTTCCAAAACTCTGAGTTAATTTTACCTCTTGGGTAGTTCCATCGGCTGCTAGCCCTCTACCCAAACTTTGTTCAATTACTGGTATAGGTATCGATTGAAGTGTTGGTGATAATAACAAAGGTGGTGAAAAACCTTTTGTGTTAAGATTTGGATTTAATCCTGTCTGTGGCCATGGTGAGCCCGAATTTAAATCTATTATTTTTTTTAATTGTTCTTGTGTTAATCTGGCTGACTGTATTGCATATTTCTGTTTCTCCAAAGGAGAACTAAATGCAGTTGCTGTTATAGATAATCCTTTTTTATCTTTAACTTGAACCTCGTTAAGTTTAATTTCATCTTCAGTCGAAAATTTATCTACCATGATTTATATATTAAATAAAACATTCTCGTGATTAAACATTTATTAAGTTTCTTTCTCACCACCTTTGGCGATTTTACTAGATGTTAATAATGGTGTTGCTAATTCAGCAACTTTGTCTTGGAAATATGGATTAGAGAAATAATCTAAGAAACCCATCATGTTTGATATTTGATATCTATTTAATCTAACCTTATCGGATGAGTTACCATCGATTGAAATAAAGTGATTAGGTCCATCAACTTTAAGAACAATACCTGTGTGTCCACCTCCATTACGAGATTTAATAAAAATTTGACCAGCTTTGACCAATGATGGATTCGATGCTGCTACTGATGCTAAAATTTTGTGAGCTTTTGGTGTTTGTGCCCAGAAATACTGAGTTCCTCCTGTTTTAGTTAATGGATTTTTAACTCCTTTTTTATCACAAAATTCTTTAAACATTGAATAAACAAAAGCCATACACCAAGGCTGACCTACACCTAATCCTACATCTTTTAAGAATCTTGCTACCGGGTCACCTGCGTTATTACCAACTTCTTTTTTTCCATTATATCCTGATAGTTGATTCCAAAATATTTCAGCATCACTCATCTTAACTGGAATTTTGCCTTCAATTTGAACATTCTGTTCAACAACATTACTTGATGCTCCTGGGGTAACTGCTTGAATTTGTTGAGCGGACTCTTTTTCTAATTGAGCTTCTTCTTCATTATAAAGTTCACCTAAGAATGTCTTTAAGTCATCTGATGGTTTATCATCATCTAATGATTCTTCTTCGCCTGCAAATCCTTCTTCTAAGAATGAAGGGTCTAAACCAGTTAAATCATCTGGTGTTGATGGTATGAATGGATCTATTTCCACTTTTTGAATAATCTTAAACTCTCCTAAGGCGTCATTTTTAAGTAATCCTTTATATCTTACATCAAAAATAAATTGACCTCTAATTTTTGGAACTTTTGCTGGAATTAAACTTGGATTTGCACTCTTACCAACCATTGCTTCAATATCGTATGAAAATATTTGAAGAGCGAGTTGAGGTGTTATTTCAATATCTAAATTAGACTGTGAGTTTTGTAAGTTAAGATATCTAATTGTGTAGCTTGCTGTTAGTGAAATAGATGGCGTTGGACCTGATGCTGACAAGCCAGATGCGCTCGTTCCTGTAGCGACTACTAATGTAGGTGGTTGTTGAATTAAATCCGGCCAACCTGATGCAGTTCCACCTGCTCTATTTCTATTATATTCAGCGTCTTTTGATAAATCATATACATAAGCTCCTGATTTTATTAAATCATCGGATAGTTTTGTATATGAGAAAGGTATTAAATTATCTTTTAGTCCTTTGTGTCTAAACGAAAATGTGACTCCTAGTTCCTGTGATAAAATTGATGCCGATGATCCGGTTCCTGAAGAAGTTCCAGTGGTCGCAAAAAGCCATTCTTTATCCTCATAGCTGATATTTCCAAAAAGGTTTCTAAACAAAGACAAATTAGTTGATGCTGATAATCCCGTTGGTAATTGTGGTCCTTTGTGTATCAATTGGCCATTTGAATATATTAATCCTCTTGGGGAATAACCGCTAAAAGACCCTCCCGGCAAGAATGGAACTAAATTGACATCTGAACCTGTTGGGCCAGTTGCTAATATAGATTTTGTAATAATATTTCCTCCATAATTTAGTTGAAAAGATGATGTCCCGACTTTATTTATACTTACCGGTAAATCTAATTGCCAAAAACTTGTAGTCAATCCAGAATTCACAACTATTGGATTTGAAACTAAAGAAGGTGTAAAACCTGTGATTGGATCTCTTGGAAACATAACCGATCCTTGTCCTAAGTTATCATTTTTAAATGAATATGTTCCGTTACCCGATATCATAGTAATATCAGTCAAATCAATATTAAATAAATTTGGATTGTAAGTATAATAGACTTTACCACCCGCGGCTTTTATTTTTGAGGATATATCAACTAATTCTTGACTTGGCAATGGTTCCATTAAAGTCATTGTTTTAATATTACTAGTCAGATTTGAAATCTGTTGCATAACAGGTGTATCTGTTGATGTGGATTCGCCATACATAAATAAATTTAATGAAGATACTAAAAGAGATCTTGATTCTAATTCCACAATAACCTCACTTACAAGTTTTTCGAAATCGGTATAACTACTATTAGCAAAAACTTTAACGTATTTTTTAAACCAATCTTTAATTGGAGATTCTGTTTGATTTAAAATTTGTTGATCCAGTGAGTTATTATTGAGTTTAAAAAGCTTATTATCGAAATCCATAATACGAGATGCTAATTTTATACCCGAATATGATCCTGATATTTTTTCTGTATCAAGATTGAATCTAAATTGAGATTCCGTATTTTCCGTTTCTTTTTCAAATATTTCACTTTTTGGATAATAAATAAATACCGGAACACTACCTCCTCTACGGGGTGGAACACTTATAAAGCACTCTTTCAGAGTTACAAAATCAAATTTACCACCTGTATTTGTAGAAGTTCCATCAACTGTTCCTGCTTTAGTAGGAGTTGCTGTACTTTGAGTTGTTGATGCTACGTTTGTATTTGCTGTAGCTTCTACAGTTGCTCCACTAGGTGTAACAGATGTTGTATTAACTAAAACACCACTATATTCAGGTAGATTTGCCGGAGAACCACTTGGTCCTATTTTTACACCTACAGTTCCTGTTTTGGCATTAGCCGATTTTGGTTTATTTGGAGAACTTGGATCCGTATATTGAAAAAATATTTGTCTAAATCCGCCAGGGAAATGAAAATCTATAACATCTTTAATTATTGATCCTGCAGGAGTCCATTCTTTTTTTGCTGTTAGATAATTTGAATAAGCATGACCAGAAGGTGGTTTTTTTGTTGGATATCCACCAGATGCTCCTCCCCAAGATTTAAAACCAACATAAGCATTTCCGTCAGGTGATTCTTCAATTGTAACTTCATATTCAACTGTCCATGTTGATGGAATAACAGTAATTTTTATTGCGGTGACACAGGGATTTAGGTTATTGTCTTTATAAAAACTCTTAAGTGCTGTTGCTATTCTTGAGTCCATTCTACCGCCTCCGTCTAACTTTTCACCGGCTTTATTTTTTCCAAAATTACCACCAACTTTTCTTGATGAAAAGGTGTGCATTGCATCCCAACTATTAACACATGCTGTGCCTAGTCCGCCAAATTTATCACTTATTACTACAGTTGCCATTGATTTATATATTCAGACAATGATTGGCCATCCTCCGTGACGAGTAAATTAATTCGATCTATTTCTTTTGAATAGCGAATTCATAATTTTAAAATGAGTATCTCCGGAATCCAATGATGAAATTAATTGTCCGTTATTATGAGTTGTTTGTGGTGTTTCTTCAAATATTTTTCCAACAATAAAGTTTTTATTCACTTTTTTTGGTAAATATGGATAAATATCTGGATTTGTGTAGATGGTAAATATTTGTCTTATACCAAATCCTTCGGTTTTTGACTTGAAATTAAAATCTAATATGTCAGCGATTTCTGTTTTTTTTGAAATTTCACTAAGTAAACTATTCTTCTTTAATTTAATTTTTTCAAATGCTCTATTTATTGAACCATCAATTCCATCGGATGTTCCTGATGCTCCCATTGATGTTAAACCAATATAAGCTTTACCATCTGGACTTTCTTCAATAGTGACTTCCCAATTTACAATAAATTGAGAATCATCCATTGTAATTTTAATAGATGATACATACGGATTTCTTTTGTAAGTATTATAATAGTCTTCTAAAGAAGAATTTACCATGATATTCATTTCATTACCGAGAACATCAGATTTTTTACCTTCAAATTTACACATGGAATTATAGTCTCCTAATTCACACTTAAAAGAATTTGTAACAAATATCTTCATATTTTTATTTTTTAATCTTCATATAACCAACCTTTTATTTCAACTCCATTTTCTAAAACTTCGGTTACTGTAAATTCATAAGTTCTACCATCTTTGTCTTCAACTATATAAATTTCATCTACTTTATATATGATATTTGGTGGCGTTTCCGGAGCTAACTCATTTTGATTTCCTTCTTTGGCCACTTCTTCTTTTTGTGTAGTAGTTGTTGTTTTTTCTTCAGGAAGTTTTTCTAATTCTTTTCTTACAGCAGTCACTGTTTGAACTGTAGTTCCTTTTACACCAGTTGCTTGCCATGAAAACTTGATGTCTACAATCATCCACTCTCCACTAATCCTTTTTTGATTTAAATCTTCTTCGACTATAGTTGGAGCTTCATTTATAAATTGAATTCTTATTTTTTGAAATTTATACAGGTTGAAATTACACTGTGGTAGTTCAAGTGTTACAACAATTTTACTTAAATCAGTCAAGTTTCTACTGTTTAAAACATCAGCATAAAGATAATTTTTATGGACATTTGATAAATCAACTCTTCCTCCGAATACAGTTGTGTAATTGGTTTGTAACTCACTAGCATCAGCTGGTTTACCTTTAAGTATGACCTTTGAATCATCTTTTGATGTTAGTGAGTCGACGTTAAATATTAGAAACTGTTTACTTGCGGTATCATAGTATTTACTTATTGTAAACTGTCCGTTTGAAATAGCTTTGTTTGTGGCGTTATTTTGAACTGAATAGTTTTGAAAGTAAGTATTGACCATATTTTGTGACTTCTCATTCATCAAAACAAGTGGTAGTGTTGTGTCTTTTTCTGTTTGTTTACCATCAACTTGAGTAATACCAGTAGATGAGATACCAACATCTGCTGATACATCTCTCGACCATTCTTTTTCTAAATCAACATAGTTTAAACAGTAGTAAAAATCTATGTATGCTAAAGTAAAAGCATCATCCGAAATATAAGAGTGTCTTACTATATCTCCGATAAACTCTCTCCAAGTCATACCGGTATTTATCCACTTCATTGAGTCGGTTGTTTGGTCAATATTTGAGTTATAACCTAATTTTAACTCACTCGACATTTCTCTTAAAACTTCAAAAGAGGTTCCTGTCCAAGACTTATAGTTGACTTTATAGAAGTCTCTTAAGTCTAAGGTTCCGGTCATTGTATAACTTTTATTAGCATTTTCTTGAAAATTATCAATTTTCATTCTTAAATGAATAGATTTAAGAACCTTACTTCCAGAGTTCATAAATACATCAAAAGTAGAATCAGAACCTGGAAATCCAGCTTTTTTAAGTATAGCGGCTGAGTCAATAAAATTTACTTCAACGGCCGGTACCATTCCTTTATAATAAAGAACAAGATAATAAATATCATTTTCTTTTATTTGATATCCATTATACCAAATAAAAGGAGTTAAACCTATATGTCTAAGCTCTTCAGCATTTGCTGTTTTGTTAGCGTCCGGTGGAACAGGCATTTCGATTGGAGGAAGAACGTATGTGGGAGGATCAATTTGTGTAATAATTGGTCTTTTCCCGGTTTCTTCTTTAACTACTGGTTTTTCTTGAGATGGTGGATTTTCATTTAAAGCAACTTTTACTAAAAACTCTAAAGGCTCCACACCTTCAAATGTGTGATAAGCTTTAACAACATAATCACCGTCTTTATCAAATTGAAGACCTTTAAAAATTGTTTCTCCAAATATTACTTCGGCTTCGGTCTCACCCATCATTTCACCGGGTCCTGATACCTTTTCAAGTTTCAAAATACCATCAGCTCTCGGATCTGGAGGTGGCGGCGGCGGTGGTGGAAGTGAAGGTGCTTCAACAGTTTTTTGAGTCGCTACTTCGGCTTGCGCATCAGGCACAGTTTCCGAGCTCGGTCCAGATGCTAATATTGCACCAAGTGGTTCTTTAAGACCTGTAAATGATTTTACATAGTTGAAAAATTCTTCTTTTCTATGTTGAGCTTTAGTCATTCCTCCGAGAGAGTCTGATGCAGGGATAAGAAGTGCTTTAATCTTTTTTACATCTTTTCCTATACCCGCGGTCATGTGATAGACACAAGTAACTGCATTTTCTAAATCTTTAAAATCATTTAAACCATTAACGCTGTAATATTTTTTAACACTACTTATAGCGCTTTGATAGTATGCTAACAGAACTTTTGACGCTACAACAACATTATTGATTTTATCTGGATCTTTTACCATATCACTTCCAGCAGCTTTAGAGTATTTTTCAAATCCTGATTTGAATGTAATTCCATTAAGACCACCTCCACGATAGATATAACCATCATTAGCACCAGTATTTCCATAATGAGGTGATTTTTTTCTACCATAAGGTTGAGCGCCATAAACCCAGTTTGCAATAGCCTTTTCATTTCCTACAATCTCAGATGCTTTAGTAGCATCTAAACCAAAAACTTCCTTTAGTCTTGCTACACTAGTGTAGTTCATATTTTCTCTTTTCATAACAAATGCGCTTTCTTTACTCGCGATAGCACACGCTGCTGCAATAAAAATTGGATTAGTAATTCCGCCCTCTTTTAAAACTTGAATTAAAACATCTAAGTTTTTTTTCTGGTCTTTACCTAATTTGCTTATATACGTTCCCTTGGCCTCAAGTTTCATATTTTATATATTAATGAGGGTCTTTTACATCACAGATTTATCTTAATGACTTTGTAAGGATATTGTCTTTTTTGATAAAATTTTTCTCTTTCTTTGAAGTGTCTAAATAAAATATTTCCCATATTGTTACTATCGAACACATCAACTAAATCAAATATATTTGCTTTCTTTTTTTCAGAGTGTAGTCTAAGAGCTCTACCTATAGATTGTATAATTATTTGTTCGGATTTGAAAGAATCGGCAAATATTACATTAAATATTGCATTAATTGAGACTCCTGTGCTTAGTGTCCCGAAAGAAGCAACTAAAACTTTAACGTTACCATCAGTTACTTCCATTTGTTTTTTTATCACTTCTCTCTTTTTCCCAGATATTTCACCATCAATATAATAATAATCTCTACCAGGTAATTCCTTTTCCAACTTATTAAATATTTGATGACCATAATCTATTGTGTGGAAAAGAAGAAGTGTATTAGAGTCACACTTCTCTACAATTTTTTTGATGAAATCTAATCTTTTTTCAGAAACGTGTATGTAAGCTTTCTCTAATTCGAAAGCATCTTTTCCATTACCACTTTTTTTGATTATCTGAATTCTTTCATCGAATTCTTTATCATTATGATTCATTATTACTGCCCTAATTTCCATAGGAGTGATAATTCCTTTTTCTTTTAATTCACTAGCAGAAACTTCGGTTATCTTTGGTCCCAAAACCGCTTGTATTGTTAGAATTTCACAAGTATCATCTTCTGGAAAAGTTCCGGATACTCCGAATCTTGAATAAGCATGTTTAAATGTCTTTTGTAGAATAGTTGTAATTGTTTTAGCTTTAGCTCCGTGAGCCTCATCTGTTATTACAGTATGAAATTGTTGAAAAAACTCTTTTGGCCATTTTTCCAATGATTGATATGTTCCGATATAAACATTTGCATCTTGAGTTCCGGAATACTTACGAGGTCTTTCAGACATAACTTCTTCAACTCTAACATCACAAGGTGTGTATTTAGCTTCTGAGTTGGTAATTGATTCAATCTTCTTTTCTCTCATTTCTGCTAAATTATTTATACCCCAGTTGTATTCCACAATGTTGTCATAGAATTGTGTTACCAATGTTATGGAAGGAACAATAATTAAAAATTTAGCATCTGGTTGAATATGTTTTAGGGTATAAAACATTACAATAGATATTATTAGAGATTTGCCTCCAGAAGTTGCCACCTCTGCCATGCAATATCTATTTTTTAAAATTTTATAAGCTGATTCAATTTGATGTTCGTATGGTATAAATGGAACCCATTCTCCTGACTTTGTTTTAGCTTTATGAAATTTAAAAAAATCTTTACAGAATTCTTGAACGCTTTCTAAAGTCACATCTCTATTTAAGGGAAATTCTTCTTTATTCTCCAATATAAAAGGCATATCGATTTCTTTACAACCTTTCATTGCTTCTTTCCAAAGACCTAAATTTATTCTTCCATTTCTGAAGTATGTTTGTTGACCATTCCAAACACCCATTTTGAAAGCAGGCATATATTTATAACCCTTTACATGTCTTGTTAACCACAAGTTTAACTGATGGTATTCAATTCTTGTTGCTGATGTAACAACAATCTCTTCCGTGGATTTGTCATAGGTAAACTTCATCTTGTGTTTATATATAAAATCAACATTGATGTTTATTTTCTTGATTTTTTTAAGGTTTTTTATAAGGGGGATGGTCACTTATTGATATATAATAAAAAATAACTCAAAATTATGTGGGAATCGATTAAGAAATTTTTTGGTTTTGGTAACAAACAGGCAACTGTTGAGGTAAAGGTAGAAGCTAAAATTGTAGCACCGGTAAAAACTGAGGCTCCTATTGTAGCACCAGTAAAAGCTGAAGCTCCTAAAGTTGAAGCTTCTAAAAAACCTAAGACTCCGAAAGCTAAACCAGTTGATAAACCGGAGGCTAAAGTAACGGCTAAAGATATCAAAGCTAAGGTTAAGAAAGAAGAGACTAAGGTAGAGAAGGCGACTTCAAAACCTCGTAAGCCAAAATCAAAAACGAACTAAAAAAAGAAACCCACTCAATTGAGTGGGTTTTTTTATTTTCTTTTTGTAATAATTTCATCAATCATTCCATATTTTTTTGCGTCATTAGATGACATCCAGTAATCTCTGTCTCCATCTTTATAAACTTTATCATAAGTTTGACCTGTTCTATCGGAAATAATTTCGTATAATTCTTTTTTCAAGTGATTCATCTCTTTTGCTTCAATCTCAACATCTGATGCTTGTTGCATCCATCCTCCATAAGTTAGTGGTTGATGTATCATAGTTCTACTTCTTTTAAGTGCTTTTCTTTTTCCTTTTTTTCCTGAACAAAGAATCACAGCTCCCATTGATGCTGCTAATCCAGTATTGACAGTTGAGATATCACAATTAACAAAGTCCATAACATCTAATAAACCTAAACCTGAGTAAACAGATCCACCAGGTGAATCAATATAAATTGAAATGTCCTCATCTGACTCGGAGTCTAAATAAAGTAATTGAGCTTTTATTATATTACAAACATCGGAGTCTATTTCATCTGATAAAAAAATTATTCTTTCATCTAATAACTTAGAAAATATATCGATAGGTAATCCGTTTGATTCTATTAGATGTGATGTTGTATTTTTTCTTTGTATTTTATTAAAGTAATCTAGTTGAAAAGTGCTAGATATTGATTGACTGAGTAAAAATTTATTGAGTTCTTTATTCATAATTAAATGTTAGTTTCGATTTTTATTATATTTTCAAGTAAAAGTTTTAACTAAAAGCAATTTTAGATTTTAATATATAACTAAAAAATATTATAAAATATGAAAACTAGTGTCGAAATAAATGGGTATTTAATCACTATCGAAGAAGTTGATGGTGTTATTTCAGTAAATGCTGCAAAAGATGATGAGGTTATAGAAGAATTTACAATCACAGTTGAAGAATCTGAAGAAGGTTTTGAAGGCGAAGAAGGTGATGATGTTAAACCTTTTGGTGAATACGGAGAAGAAGAAGACTTTGATTCTGATGATGATGATGATGATGTTCAAGATGAAATCCAAGACGAACTTCAAGATGATGAAGAAGAGGACGAGGATAATGATGACGAAGATGAATTACAAGGAAGAGCATTAGAATCTTTTCAATCATTTATCAACAAAAAGAAATAACTAAATAAATAATCAAGTAAATGATTAAAAAGTTCAATCATTTCATCTCAGAGAGTAGAGACTCTGAATATCTATTATATTATGCCTTTGATTGGGATGATAATATTTTAAATATGCCAACTAAAATTCATATGGATCATTTGGTAGATGGTGAATGGATACCAACAAAAGTATCTACTGCCGAATTTGCTGAGGTTAGAAATGATAAAGATAATTGGAGAATAGACTACGATATTGCCTTTAATGAATTCAGAGACCAAGGAGAAAGAGGTGATGATGCTTTTTTAGATGATACTAAGACTGCTATATCACAAGGTAAATTTGGGCCGGCTTGGAGTGATTTTATTGAGTGTTTATCAAATGGTTCTATATTTGCTATTATAACAGCTCGTGGTCACGAGGCTCCTGCTATGAGAAAAGGAATCGAATGGATAATTGATAATGTCTTAACAGAAGAACACCTTTATCAAATGTATAATCAATTATTAAAATTCTCATATATTTTTGGTGAAACTAATATTGAAAATGAAAGAATATTAAAAGGACAACCATCAAAAAATATACTTATTGGTTCTTATTTAGATAGTTGTGAATATGTTGGAGTTTCTTCTCCATCAAGAGGTGGCTCTCCAGATAATCCTGAAAAGTCTAAAGAAGATGCTCTTTTAGAGTTTAAAACCAAAGTGAATGATTATGCTAAAAGAGTTGGAATTTCTGCTAAAATTGGTTTTTCTGATGATGATTTAAAGAATGTTAAACACATTGAAGATTTAATTGATAGCTTACATAATGAGCAATTTCCAAATATTGTAGAATTTGTTGTAAAAGGAACTAAAGATCCAGAAAATATAACTAAAAAAGTTTTAAATAGAGAAAATTTAACAGAGACAGCTCATCAAACTCCAGGTATGGAAGGTTCAGTATTAAAGTTCACTCAATTTGGTAACATGGCTGGTCAATTAAATCCGAGTAGTCAAATAAACAGACAAGATGATTTTTACAATCAATTTCGAAGACAGATAGATTACTTAGCGAAGAATAAGGAAATAACTAAAGATATGAAAAAAAGAAAAAAGTCCTCTAAATAAGAGGACTTTTTTATTTAATGATATTATCTATTTTGATATCTCTTTCAATAGATTCTTTATTTTTGAAATACCAACCTCTGAAATCACAAGCGTAATATATGTATTCTTTAATATTACCGTCTTCATCAACTTCTGCTGAACAAGTTGACCCAAACATAAATTTAAAGAAGCTTTCTCTCCACTCTATTGGAATTTGAGACTCTCTCACATCAACATTAGCATCGTATAGTTCTTTTAGTGTCATAATAAACAAATATAACCATTTTATACTAAAACTCCTAATAGTTTTCTGAATATATCATGTAATGGATAAGAATTATATCAAAGATATTATACAAAGAGTCTTGAACAAAGAGTTCTCTAATTCTCATAAGCGCAAAATTATGGACTATCAAGATAGATTCAATGTAGCTTGTCCATATTGCGGAGATTCTCATAAAAACCACCATGCTAAAAGAGGAAATCTTTATTTAAATCGACTTATTTATATTTGTTTTAACTGTGATAAAAAAACCACAATTGATAGATTGTGTAAAGACTTCAATGAACAAATAGATCCTGATAAAAAATTAGAGATGATAGAACACTTAAACAGTGTTATGACTTATTCTGACTTTGAAGGAGATTTTGTTGATGCTAAGTTTGAAGATTTAATTGAAATTTCTGAGTTAGAAAGAGTTTTTTCTAAAGATTTAACACCAATTTCTGATTTTAAACCTATTCAAGTAAATGGAGGTGTTTATAAATATCTAATTGGTCGTGGAATTCCACCAGAGTATCATAAAAATATTTACCAGGCTAAGTATTGGAAAAATGAAGATGAGTCTGAGTGGATTATTGTAATGTTGAATAGAAGAGAAAATAAAGTATTGGGTCTTCAGATTAGAAATCTAAAAGAAGGTAAACGAAGAATGTTCAAAATTTACAACTATGAAAATCTACTTGAATGGACTAGTATTGGAAAAGATGATGAACAATCTTTAGATATAAATCAGTTAGTTATTTACAACAAATTATCTTACTATTTTAACATTCTTAATGTAGACTTTGGTAATACAATAACTGTATTTGAGGGATATCTTGACTCTTTATTCTTTCCTAATTCTATAGGACTCGTTGGTGTTAATACAGACTATCGTTTCTTAGAAGGTAATGAATTGGATATTCAATATTTCTTTGATAATGATGAAGCTGGATATAAAAAGTCTGAAGAGAAAATAAAAGATGGATGGCCTATATTTCTTTGGAAAAAATTATTTGAGTCTATTGTTGATAAGAAAAATGCTAATGATCCATATGCTCTTCTACACCGTATATCTAAAGTAAAAGATGTAAATAAATTAGCAACTTTAGTTGAGAATCCATATAAAAAATTAGATTTACAAAGTTTTTTCAGTAAAGATGTTTTAGATATTAAGTGGATTCCGAAATTTAGAAGAAAGAAAAAATCAGTAGAAGAAGTAGATTATAATAAAAAGTTTGATGGATTAAAATACCTTTAAATAAAGTATTTTAATTTTTTACTATTCTTTTTAGACATATAATATCTAAAATCTAAATTTCCTCTTTCATTATTACAGTCTTTGCAACAAACGACTAGATTAACTTGACAGTTATTACCACCATCTGATATTGGTATAATATGATCGGCTGTTGCGTTATCTAAAGTCAACTTACTATCACAGTATATACAGGTAGCGTTTTTATTTTGTTCGATAAATTCTTTTGCAAAACCAGAAGTTCTTCTTCTGACATTTTTACCACTATACTTTAAACCAACTACTACAAAATCCTCTAACACTTTAAATTTTTTTCTAAAAATTTCAACTGATTTATATTTTTTGTTTAAATTTACAGCTAAAATTATAAGGTATTTCCATCTTTTGTAAGTTGGTTTGTCTACTGATATAAAGTGTGAATGTTCTGAAGTTAGTAAAAATTTTAAAACTTTGAAAATATTCATTAAAGTTATATATTGGTAAAATCTCTTTTCCTAAAAAGAATATATAAAAGAAAAATAATCACTATGTCAAAAACAGAAATTAAAAATCCTGCTGAAAAACCAGCAGAAATTAAGAAAACGTGGTTCTTTGGTTGGGGAAATATCAAGTGGGGTATCAAAGAATTAATTAAAATTTATTCTCCGAAAAGTTCTTATTTTTCTAAAAAGAGAATTGAATCTGGGTTAGCATTTATCATTGCTCAATGGGGTATGGTTTTCTTCTTACTTCAAAAATATGAGGCGTTATCTATGGGAGAATTTATTCTTTGGGCAGCTGCTGAGTTTGCGGTATCAGGATATATAATCAATAAGATTCAAAAGGAGAAAGCTCCTACAGATGAAGTATCTGAATAATAAAAAAAGACCATCAAATATGATGGTCTTTTTTTATTTCGTTTTGTGAGTAAGCATCACAATTTGATTTTGTGGACTTGCAAGCAACAAGTATAAACATCAATGAGATGATTATTAAAACTCTCATTTTTTTGTCATTCTTTTAGACTTATAACTTTTAGACTCAAATTGTTCTTCTTTATCTAAGAATTCTTCATCTTTAATTGATGACATTTCATCTCTAACTTCTTGTCTGGCTTGTGGTGATACACCGCTTTCAAAATAAGCTAAAACTTCTTCAAGTGTTGCAAAAGGTTTTTTCACACCTTCTACATGATATTTTTCAGTTTCGGCTGGAAAAGAAACTTTTTTACCGTTAACCGTTACTGACTTTTCATCTTTGTTATAAACTTGTTCGAAATCTTCACCAGTAGCATCTACTAATTTTTGAAGAGCATCCGTGTATTTATCAACACCAACTTCTTCTACTTCTCCTTCAAATTCACCCATTGGATTATCTTGTATCTCAGGTGTGGTTAGTGGTAGAATTCCAGGTCTTTCTGGTTTAGTGTCAGGTAAAGTAGAAGGTGTATTTACATCAATGTCTGAATCTTCACCAGTCATAACAAATTCTTCATTTACTCTTCCGTTTAAAAATTGATTATATCTTTTAATCATTTTATATTATTATTTTTTGTATATATTAAAATTAGAAATTATTTTATTTCTTCTGTTTTTAACTCTGTAAAAGATTGGTCAACATATTTATCTCTTTGTTCTTGTAGATAATTGAGTCTTTCTTTTAATTCTTTTTTATCTTGTTTTGTGATTTCATCTATATCTGAATCTTTCTTTTCATATTGAGCTTGCCAAAATGCGACTCTTTCTTCCATTAGTCTATGTTGATAGTAGATAACACCTAACATAAGAAGTATAACAAAAGATTGTTCTTTTAATTTTGATAAAAAAGCTTCAGTAAATCCAGTGATTGTGTTTGTATTTTTTCCAGTTGTCATGATTTTAAGTAATTTTAGATTATATATTAGTTTTTTTCTTTTAGTTCAGAGATAACATAATCTATGAAAGAGTCCAATTCATACTCTAACCCATTACAAAATTCAAAAATATCATACGGGTCCTGAGATATCGGGTCTTTTTCTATTGAATAGAAATCTGGAGAAATTTGACCATCACCATAAACAACTATTCTACCTTCTAATCGACCTTCTATTTTTTTAACATTTGGTAATTCTAAGTCAGGCACATAAAGGGTTCCTAAATAATGAACTTCTCCATCATCATATTCTTCACAAGAGTCAAATTCAAATTTGAAATATCCATTATCATCTTCAAATGTATTTTCGGTTTCTGACTTAGCTAACTTATCATGATATTCTTCTTCTTGCCCTGATTTATGTGCGTCTAAAAATTGTTTTTCTAAAGAAGTAAGCGACATCATTCCATACTTAGATATCTTATCTAAGATGTCATCCGTTCTTTCTTTGGATGTGTAACCCTCATATCTCATTAGATGTTTCATAACTTTCATTAAATTATATATTCAGTTTGAAACCTTTGAATTTACTATTTTCCAGGCTCCTTTGTCAATACCCGATATTGGTATCCAAGGATGTTCGGGAAAATTTTTATTTAAAACTTTATCTTTAATAATCTTAAAAAGTGTTCCTGGTTCGGTGCCTTGTAATTGATAAATAGCAACGTAATTATTGTCTAAACTCTTACTATCAAATTTATTAAAATTCTTACCAACCAAAACCGAATCTATCTTAGACTCTCTTTCCCATTTTTTAATCTCTTTAACCCAGTTATCTATGAAAAAAAAGATAAACCCAGAAGATCCATCTTTTGGATGAGTTATTGCAAAATCAATATCTATTCCATTATAGAAACTAACATTAATTTCATCTACTTGTATTTTTTCAATCAAAGTCATCAAAAATATCGTCTATCTTTTTATCTCTTATTTCAGATTTATTGTATTCTATTATTTCATCTCTAAAAGGTTCTTCGGTGTCCCACCTCTTTTTAAAGTTTTCAAAATATGATTCTGATATTCTAAGAAGTGAGTATTTACCTTTATTAATAATATTCTTTTCCAATCTGATTTCCAAGAAAATTAAGTAAAATGGATATAATTCGTCTAATTTCATAAAATTATATATCTGTGATTAATATATACCTTATGAAAATTAAAAAATGGTCACATTTTCTAGAATCTTTACAAACTTTAACTGAGATTGAGAAAGAAGAGATTGGAAAAGCCTTAATTAAATCTTGTAATAATATCTGGGGTTATATAAATAAATATTTTGTATCAAATCACGGTCTAAAAATTAGAGGAGAGATTCTAAGATTGTCTAAAAATAATCGAATTTTAATAAACTATGTTAATAGTATTTCACCATCAAATTCAATTGGTGATTTAGTTATCTGGATTAAACAAAATGAAAAAGAATTGTATCACCCGGATGGTTTATATTTTAATGATGTGATTAAAATTCTAACTAATTCCTATAATAGAGGCAAAACTTTAGAAGATAAAGCTAAAGATGTTTTAATTGAATATTTTGATTCGATTGGTGTTGTAATAGCTCCGTTTAGTCCTAATCGAGCAAGAGATGAACAAGGTTATGATATTTTCTGGAAAACAATTAGTGGTGGTGTGAACTCAGCTCAAGTCAAAACATTAGATAATTTTTCAACTGGTAAATTCAGAGACTTTTTAAGATGTAGAGGTCACTTGAAATCACTTGTGACTAATTTATTTATAGCTATAAATGATAATGAGTGTTATATTTACAAAACATATAAACACCAAGTAACAACTGAGTATTTAAGCTTTCCTAAATCTAATTTAGTTTATCATAAGACTTTTTAAAAAGATCCTTTTCCGAATCCGGAAAATATATCCATAACAACTGATAATCTCTTTGTGATTTCTGGCATTCCTAATGGTTCGATAATTGAATTTACAGGTGAAAGAATTGACTTCTCAAACTGAGTGTCATAATCTATCGGTGGTGCAAATTCCATTGGTAATGAACCTCTAATGTAAGCAAACATATCAGTAATTGATTTGTCTTTACAAACATAATATTTAATCTTAGTTCCTGATTTAATAAATTCGTATTTTTGTTGCCAGTCTTTATTTTGAGAAAGTAGATAATTATAATGAGCTGCTGATTTGACAGCAAAGTGAGCACCACTTACAAACTGCAAAGGTAGTGATTTATCATTTAGAACTTTAATACCGTAATTAGAACAAGATGATTGCATTGAGATATCATCAATATCTGCTAATTCAAACTCCTTTCTTAAGTTTTTCACTAATTTAAGTAAATCTTTGATATTGAATGTATCAGGATGTGAGAATAAATACTTTACAATTCCAACAATCTTTTCTCTTGCAAAAGCTGGAGTTGAAGATCTCACAAGTTCTACACCCTTAGGATAAAGGTAACTTAATCTTTCAAATGGAATTCCATCTTCATATGTGATGTGACAAATATACTTTTTCTTAGCAATGTTAATCATTGATTCTGATATACGTTCAAGTTCAAAATCTTCTTTGTTTTCTACACCAAACGAGTTTGCGTAATTTTCTAAACAATCTTTAAAGTATTGAGCGTATCTAAAAAAGTCAAGTCCCTGAATAAAGTCTTGTTCGGTATTCCAATTCCATCTAATTTCAGAGGTGAATAAACCAGAATCAAACATTTTATTTAAGCCCCTATCTTTTACAAAAATTCCATCAAATAAAAGAAGTGAATGGTCATTTGTGATTAATTTTTCTAATTCGTATGTGTCTTTTGCAATACCAACACAATTGGCATTATTAACTTTTAATTCATAAGGACAAAGTATAATAAACTTTTGATTAATACTTTCTAAATAATCTGAATTAAATATTAGATTTTTCCAGACACAATGATCCATAGCTGGTTTAAAAGAAACAAATAGTGAGTCAGTATCAGCGTAAATAGAAACTGGTTCATCTTTGGATATTTTTGATACGTCTTTTATACCTAATTTGAAATGTAATTCGTGGTCATCTTGCCATTGTTCATACCAATAGTCTTCGTTGACTTTATCCATTGTTTTAGTCAAGTCTCTACCTTGAGCGGTGATAGTTCCAGCAACGTGATTATTATAAAGAATGAAATAACTCGTAGCGAATGCTCCATAACTTCCGTTAAGAACTAATTTAAGCGCGAGTTGTAAGGCATTATAATAATCTACTTCTTTTTTTAAATCAGAGGATTTTCTTTTTAGAAGTTCGACTTTTTTGATTTTTTCTTCTTTAGTCATATCAATTTTATGACTTTTAATGATAAAAGTTTATACTATTTCTTTTTACTCTTTATCATCATTAGCCACTTTCCCCCTTCTAGTTTCGGAAGTGATTCTGGAACTCCAAATTCTTCAACAGATGTTGCGAATTTTAACATTACTAATTCTCCTCTTTGAGGACTTGCTTTTTGTCTGCCTTTAAGTGATATAACTACTTTAACTTTATCACCGTCTTTTAAAAATTCTCTACCTTTTTTAGATTTAGTTTCTAAATCATGATCTGATATATTAACACTTAGTTGAATTTCTTTTAATTGAGACTTATTAGAATTTCTCTTTTTTTCTTTTTCAGCCTTTTCTAATTCATATAGAAATTTATTATAAACCTCAATTTTTACAATTGCCGGTGTTTGGTTTTCATTTATTAAAATAAGGTCTTTTTCTTCATCATTGGCTAGTTTTTGAGCTTCTCTTATAGATAGAACGAAAGGTTCTCCTCTTCCAATTAGTCTTACTTCAGGTGAAGTAATTTCTTGATTAATTTTATGTCTTCTTTTAATCTCTGGTCTTTTTCTAAAGATTTGTTTCATTTTTAAATTATCGGTTTAGAGTATCTGATAAAGTTTCATCTAACATTTCACTACCACCTTCTGGTGTATACTCAATTATTTTTGGCAAAGTAGAATCTTTTTTTGATTCTTCTTGTTTTTTATTTATTATTATTTTAGATTCCTTTTTGGTAACTTTTGGAGCATTATTAAGTTTTAAAAGAGAATCAATCTTTAATTGAAGTTTTGTGTTTTCATCTTCTAATTCCAATATTTCATATTGGCTTATTTCTACTTGATAATATAGATATTCGGCATCTAGATATTTAGTTCTGACCCAGTAGAGTGATAAAAGAAGAGCTATAAAAAGATATAATAGTCTTCTTTTAAGAATGAAAACAATTTGGCGTTCTTTAGTAGATAACATATGCAATTTTTTTCAAAGATAATAAATAATTTCTAATCATCAGAGAAATCTTGTTCAAAAGATAACATCAGATTTGAATTTGTTTCTTGAATTAACATAAAGTTATCAAATATGCTAAATTCGATATCTTTATCATCTCTTATACAAGAGAGAAACTTTTTATTAATCATCAAATTTGAATTTCTATCATCTTCAATTGAGTCTATTTCTAATTCCCAAGCGGATTTTTCTGAAAAAAGAACTCTGCCAGAGTCGATAGTAATATTTACTATTCTATCTGAGTTTATAGTTGATAGTTTTTTCACATCCGAAAAGTCTGATTTTGAAATATTGAATGACCATTTTCTATTTTTGATATTAAGATTAGTTTTCAACGAATCTTTATTAATGTCTCTAAGTTGATAATGCTCACCTGCTAACCAGTTTACTTTAAGTTTACCTCCAACTACTTGTATTGAACGAGCATGCATAATATCATCATCGTCTGGAGATTCTTTATAAGCGAATTCAATAGTGACTTTATCAGATGACATTAAGAAATTAAGATTTTTAACGAACTTTTTAGCATTTACTATAATGACATCTAATGTGAAGTCAAATTCACTTCCTATAAAATAGTCAGATGTGTTCATTAGGTAATTCTTGAAAGCAAGCATAATGTTTCCCCCTAAAATAGAATACATCAATATATTATCTGAGTCTATTTTAAGTTTAATGGTGTCGTCTATGCGTGTTAATTCTTCTAAAGTCTCAATAAATTCGGAGATTTTATCAGGTTTTATTTGAAATTTTATTTTGTTAGCCATACTTTCATGATATAAAAAAATTAGATTTTTGTTTTATTAGAAATAATATTTAATATATATCATTATGAGAAAAATTAAATTATTTAGAGAATTCATAGAAAATCACAACAATGTGATTGATGCTAAGATGCAGGAGCTAAAAGATTTAATAGATGGAATGTCTAACAATGGACTCATTTATGAATGGGAAAATAAATCAGATCACGAAATTGTAATCAATTTCACAAATAATGACTTGTCTATAAGATATGAGTTTGATATAGACCAGTTGTCTGTTGTTAAGTTTGCTGGCGAGACACCGGACTTTCAAGCAGATGTTAATTCAATTGATGAAGGGTTGGACATGATTGAAAAAGATATTTTAGGAATTTTAGGAATTTCCGAAAATATAAAGTTGATATAGAAAAATAAAAAAGTAAATAATATGAAATACTTAAAAACATTTGAATCATACACTTTTGAAGACTTCACACATGCTGATATGGAAGATGTGAAAGACTTATTAGAAGAAGGTTTACCAGCTGAACAAATTGCTATTGAATTAGACTTTAGTTTAGATAAAGTTAAACAAATAATTTCTTCTTTGGGAAATAAAATCTATATACCAACAGAATATAGTGGTGTGATAATGGAACTTGGTCAAGAAGTTAATCCAAACGATATTATCTCATTATATAATGAAATAGTTGAAGAAGGAACTCCATTAGTTAGTTATTCTCAATATGGAACTGAAGGAAAATTTTATAATGAATCTGATGACGAAATTCCTACAAATGTTATTCTTGATGAATTAAATTACGCTATTGGTTTAGAAGATTAGACGAAAAAAAATAAAATTATGAAATATATTAAATTATTTGAGAACTTCTCTGAAGAAGAAAAACCGAAATCTATTACAATAGAATTAACTGATGAATTCAAAAAAAGAATGAAAGAACAAAAAAACACTGATGGTAATGAGGGTTTTGCAAGTCATGGTAGTAAAATAGAACTATATAATAATGGTAATAGATATAACTTGGAGAAAGTTGGTACAATACCATATGATGTTAAAAGAGATTTACAATTTGACTTTTGGGCATCTTATAGACCGGACGCAAATGAAATATATGTGGACCAATCTAACTCTACAGCTAAAGAACTTCAAGAAAACTTTTTACTAAAAGGCAATAGTATACCGAGTACCGCTGGTATAGTTTCAAAATTCACATCAGGTTACTATTGTAAGTTTGAAAACGGATTTAAAGTTGGAGAAGTGGACCATAGAGGATATTTCAAAATAGTAAAAATAGGTTGATGGTGAGTAATTTATTTCCATTATTTTAATATTGGTTTTACTTGTTCTTCTATAATTCTTTGAACTTCTTTAAGTTTCTTTCTAGTTGTTTTAACATCTAATTGGATTCTCCAGTTTCTAACTAAAATATCATCATCTTCTGGAATCTCTTCAATTATAATTTCAAAATCATCTGATTCATCTTTAAGCTCTTCAAAAATATCAAATGATTTCATTCCAGACTCATTTAGTTTGAATATTTCACCAGTGTGGTGTGTTATTTCATACACTCCTTCTGTAGGTTCAAATACGTGGTCTTTATCGTATAGTTTTTTAACTATTTTTTTGTCTAAAAATGTTGATTCGTGTATCCAGTCTTCTTTGAGTTTAAATTTCATAATTGTAAAATTAATATATACCTTTATATGATAACAAAATATAATGGTTTTCTACTTGAAAGATTAAAGTTTGAAATCTTTTCGATTTTAGAAGGACATATTTATGCGACAACTGATTTTATTATGAAGCTTAAATCTTTAAATAAAATTGGTGGTAAAGTTGGTCAAATATCTGAACAAATTCTAGATGTTATTGAAAGTCAACAATGGTTTTCAGATAGTAAAATTAAACAAAATTATTTTGATTTAGTTGATTCTGAAGATATGATTGGATTTATCAATCAATCAAAACTCAAAAATATTGAAGATGATGTTTATGATAATCCTGAACTTCCTTTTACAATGTCTGGACGTGGTGAAATAAAGATAGGAAAAATAGTTAATTATATTTGTTCTTTAAGAGGTATTTCGATTACTGATTCTGAAAGAGAAGAGTTTGTAAATGCTTGGAAATCTTCTACTGAAGTATCAACAATTCAATTCAAATTAGTATCCGGTGAAGATATTGCAAAGTATTACGATGGTGATAAATACTATAGTGGGATTGGAACATTAGGATCATCCTGTATGAGAGACGAAGGAAAAAAAATATTTAAAATATACACTGAAAATGCGGATAAAGTAAAGTTACTTATTTATGTAGATGTCGATGATAAAATACACGGTAGAGCTTTAGTTTGGAAAGTCAAAAAGTCACCTTGTGAATCTAAATATTTTATGGATAGAGTCTATACTAATCGAGATTCTGATATAAATAGATTCAAACAATTTGCTGATACTGAAGGATGGTTTTATAAAAAAAACATATCATCACAAGATAATGATAGTGTTCGTTTTGTTTATAAAGGTCAAGAGATAGCGGGAGAAGTGAAGTTAAAATTAAATGGTGACTTCGGAAATTTTCCTTATTTAGATACAATGTGTTTTTTGAGTAAGGATAAAGATAGTTTATCTAACCTATCTGATAAAAAATGTTATTATCTACATAGCTTATATGGTGATAGAGAAAGATGTGAAGATTGTTATGGTGGAATTACACTTGATAATTATGGAACTCTATGCTCCAACTGTTCATCTGGACATCAAACTCTTAAAAAAATGGGAATTGAAACCAAATGGAATAAAAAAAGTTGATTAACGACCTAAATAGTTCATTAATTCAATCATATTCTTAATTGAATAACTCAAACTTTCTAAATTCTTTGTAGTATCTCTTAAATATTCAATATAAGATTCAATAAGTTCAAGACTTCTATCATTTTCAGCTAAGTGTCCGTCAATTAGAATTCCCTTTTCTCCTAAATTAGTTTTAATTCCAAATCCTGTAGCGTAGAAAATAAACTTATCTTGTCTCAACTTTTTGATTTTAGTTGTTTCTTTACTTCTTTTGTTTAGAAAAAAGTTAATTTGTTCGCTAATTCCTTGTCTATATGATAGTGCTAAAGATTGAGCTTCCATTATATCTTTTGCTGAAGATGGATTGGTTAAATCAACTCTTATTATTTTAAATAAAGGTTCGACGTTTTTATTCCATTCGTTTCTTTTATCATTGAAAAACTCCTCTAATTTGTCATTAGTTTCTTTCACTTTATTGACTCTATCTATTTCTTCTTGATTATAAGGATTCATCTTCTTTAAATATTTTTTTCATTTGTAATTCTCTATGTAGATTTTTATTATAACATTCATTTAAAGTTTTTTCAAAAATATCTACTACTTTATTTTCTAAATTATTTGAAACTATTGGTTCTAAAATATCACACCATTTTTTTAATAATTCTTTATCTTCAATTATAAGTGGATTGTTATATTCTCCACCATGAACTTCGATACAACTATTTCTATTATCAAAAATAATTTCTAAGTTATCTCTATATTGAAAGTGTCCAGATTGTGAATTTCTATTCGGATCCTCATCTATAAAAAAAGTGATATGGTAATAACGGTGACCATATTTGATTTTTTTGAAAACTGATATTCTTGGATCATCAATGTGTTCTAGAAAAAACTCTAGAAATCTATCAATTTTTTGCATTATTTGAAAACCAATTATTATTGAGTATTTGTAATCTCATACTAATTTTATGTAAATTATTCTATTTTGTTTAGTCAATGAGTATTTTTCAAGTCTTAAAAATAATATATAAACAAATATTAATATTTTTATGCCTTATAAAAAAATAGTTGAAGAGATTTGGATTGAAGATATGGATGAGAATTCACTAAATACTTTAAAACAAAATTTAATTTTTCGTCTCGGTGAGTATAGAACTTATATTTTATCTAATATTATTTACAATTTTGAAACAAATAAAGTTGAATACCGTTCATTTGATTCAATAGATATTAAGGTTATTATAAGAGAATTGGTAAACGAGTTTACTGAAGAAGTAGTAACTGAATTGAATATAGAATCATTTCTTAGAAAGTTAAATCAAATACTTGAACTAAAAAAGAGAAACACAAAAAGAAAAGTTAGAGAATCATTTGATGATTATTACAAATCGATTGAAGTTAGAATCGACCAAATTCATCAAATAGGTAAAACTGAAGACCATTTTGATGAGTTTGAAGGAGAAGGTTCAATTCTTGGTAGAAAACAGTATGATTCTGAAAAATATCAACTTCAAGTTGAATTACTTAAACTCCAAGAGTGGGTAATTAAGAATAATAAAAAAGTAGCTATCGTATTTGAAGGAAGAGACGCCGCTGGAAAAGGATCAACAATAAAGAGGTTTATTGAATATTTGAATCCAAGAGGATTCAGAGTTGTTGCTCTTGGTGTTCCAACTGAGGATGAAAAGAATAACTGGTTTGGAAGATATGAAAAACACTTACCTAATCCAGGTGAAATGGTTTTCTTTGATAGAAGTTGGTATAACAGAGCGGTTGTTGAGCCTGCTTTGGGTTATTGTAGTGAGGAACAGTATCAAGAGTTTATGGATAATGTTATAGATTGGGAAGAAAAACTCATAAGAAATGGAGTTATTTTAATTAAATTCTGGTTTTCAATCACACAAGACAAACAAATTAAAAGATTTGAGTTAAGACAAAAATCTCCTTTAAAATACTGGAAATTTTCTCCAAATGATGCTAAAGTTTTAGACAAATGGGAAGTTATTGGAAATTTTAAAAGGCAGATGTTTCAACAAACATCTTCTAGTAAGTCACCTTGGGTTATAATAAATTCAAATGATAAAAAGATAGGAAGATTGAATGCAATAAGATATGTTTTATCGACTATTAATTATGATGATAAAAATCCAGAAGCTGGTAAGTATTATTCAGAAGTTGTAAATATTTTGCTTTAAAAAATTAATATATAAAAAAATTATAATCGATTATGAAATTATTAAAAAAGTTTGAATCATATTCTCAAGAAAGAGAAGAAATGTGTCAATATCTTTGTGGGTGTGGATACTCTCAAGAAGAATTAGATGTTTGTTCTGAAGAAGAACTTAGAAAAATGTGTAGAAATCACGAAGAAGAGAACTACAACAATGAAGAAGAAACATTAGAAGAGTCAAAAAAATCTAAAAACTCTGAAATTGATTCTGAACTACAAGCACTTAGAGGAAAAGATAAAGATCCTAAGAAAAAAGGTGTTCAAGGTCTAAATAAAAAAGATTTAAAGAAATATAAACAATTAAATTTGGCTAAATCTAAAAGTGTAAAAGAGCATCAAGAACAAGAAAATTATATGTTTTTTGGTAATCTAAAAACTATCAAAAGATTAGTTGATGAGATGTTAGAAATGGATGAATCAGAAGTAGATTCTATACTTTCCAATGGTCATGGGTGGGCTACAGACCATATAGCAACCTCAAAAGATGATGTCGAAGAAGTATTCAATTTTTTAGCAGGACACGAAAAAGAAACATCTCATTTCATGAATGAACCTGTTTATGGTGAAGAACAATCATATGAAGAAACAGAAGACCATTTAGATAATGATTTAGAACAAGAAATAAAAGGAATTAAAAATTTTAATTCTTTTAAATAAAAAAAAATAATAAATTATGAGTTATACAAGAGAACAAGTAGAAACAGCTTTAAAATCAAAAGGATACGTTTATTTCGAAGACGTAAACAATAAAGGTTTTGATGTAAATATTGTTGGTATTAGAAACTCTTCAACTGGTCAAAAAGTAACAAATGCTTTTGATGACCATATTACTTTGTCTTATAAAGAAAATGGAGAATGGAAATTTCATATCTGGTCAGCTACAACTGATCCAGGAAAGAAAGGAGTTTTAGAATATCATAATGTTGCAGGAGTTGCTAGATTAGTAGAAGGTCAATATAGAGGATCTCACACAATTAGATTACATCAAGGTAAATATGAGGCATTGGGTCAAGCAAAGAATGTTAAAGTTTATAGAGATGCTAATAAAGACTTGAACTATGATGAAACTAAAATACAAGAAGGTCTTTTTGGAATTAACATTCATAAAGCAGGTGCTGATTCGACTTATGTTGAAAATTGGTCGGAGGGATGTCAGGTTTTCAAAAAATCTGCTGACTTTGAAGAATTTATGAAGATTTGTAGAAAATCTCGTGATATTCACGGAAACTCTTTTACATATACTTTAATTGAATCAACGGATATTAAATAATCAATTATAAAATAAAAACCTTTCAGAAATGAGAGGTTTTTTTATATCTTTTTGTCAAATAAATAAAGATCGTAGATAGTATTTCCTTTTACATTTTTAATACTTTTTAAAACTTGACCGGTTATTGAATCTAACACTTTAAATACTCCGACTTGAGTTCCTTTATCAGTAAAAACTTTAACTGTGTTGCCTGGCTGTCCTAAAGCTCCTAAAATTGCAATATATTTATTTCCGTAAATACTTCTAAGAAAAGAAAGTCTCACACCAGCCATATCTTTTATGTTATTGATATAAGCATTTTCCATTGCTTTTGTTAAATCTAAAATAGTTGCGGTTTCGGAAACTCTAATTGAGACAAATTTTCTTTCTTCGTCTCCCATAGTAACCTCTTCTCTATTTTGAATTTTATTTTGGCTTACTAAATTTTGTTGATTTCTTCTTATTTCGTTAAAGTCTGCTTTAGCAATAAAACCACCTCTCATTCCTTTATCATTCATATTGTATCCTGAAGGAGGAAGTCTATAAAAAGAACCTGTAAAGGTCATAGATAAAATTCTATCAGTTCTAAACAATCTCCAAATTTTATTAACGTGTCTTTTTTGAGACACTGACCATCCATTTAAATGCCAACCTCTCAATAAAGTTTTACCTTTTGATGATCTTCCAAGAACCATTGGATAAATAACACGCTCGTGTCCTGCAAAGTGTTTATCTTCTTCTCCTTTATAGTTAATTAAAAACATCATTCCAAATTTTATAGCCTTTGCCATTACATCATCAGAGTATTTTATTGGTTTATTAATAGGAATGTTAGAAATATCTTTAACATTCTTCAAAGAAAACCTAGGTATATACTCATTGTCTTCAATTAAGTTATAATGTTCTTTAATAACAAATTCAACTGGTTTCTTATTATAGAAATCTTTTAGTTGTCGTAAATTCATAGAGTATATATTAATCAAGTCAACTCTGATTTTGAAAATAAGAAAATGATATCTTAAATTTTATATATACATTGTATGAGATGGATTAAAAAATTTGAAACTTTTGATTTTAGTCAAACTTTACCTTTAGCGTCAAAGTCGGATTTAACTCTTTTTTATCATTGTGATGATTGTGATGTTCTTTGGAAGGTTTTAAATGATGAAGTAAGTAACTGTAAGTTTTGTAAGAGTTCTTCAATTGAAGAGTTAAGTAAAGATGAATGGTATGAAACTATCGGTGATAGATTAGATGATGATGAAGTTGGTGAACTAAACTCTAAAAGAAAATTAGATGATGAAGAGTTTTTAGATCTTTATAATTTAAAAAAAGGTAATAATTATGTCGATTAATAATAGCGAGGAAGCTAATCAGTATTATAAGTTAGTTAATAAACTTGTTGATGATTATATTGATGGTCATAAAATCAGACCATCTAAATTAAGTGCTTATTTGAAACCAGGTGGTCAAAGGTTTAACAAGTTTTTAGAAAGAAACAAGTTGAAAGATATCTCTGGAGCTGAAAGAATTTTAAGAGATGTTATAGAAGACAGAGAACATATGGAAAAAGATGGTGTCATTACTTTTGAATCTTTCAATTTATTAGAATCTGCTGAATGGAAGGTTTCCAATTTAAGAGAATGTATTTATAAAGGCATTGAAAAGGCTGATTTAAAAATGGAAAAAATTTTAGCAGACTATTTTGATATAAATCTCGGATCAATCGATATCTTAGATTCTGATAAACACAAGTTTAGTATTGAAGACTGGAAAAATGATGACTGGAAAGTTGTAATTTATTCAGAAGAAGATATAGATGTAATTAAAAATAATTTAGTAGAATATTTATTTGACGAAGTTTCAAAAAAGGAAATAGAATTGGGTGATGGTATAGTAATAACATTAAACAATCTTATAGACGAAGAAAAATTTGAAGAAAAATTAATAGACTTATTAAACACTGAAAAAGTAAATAAAATAATCTGCCAGTGTTTAGGAGAAGACTGGAGTTTTGAATCTCATTCTCGAGGTCATTTCATCTATGTTTGCTAAATTCATGAAACATCATGATATAATTTCTTAAGTTTCGAGCTCTCGTATTTAATATATATACTAAAATATTAAATTCTAATGGCTATAGTCGGTTCGTATTCTATTGGTGGTTCTTCAACTTCTTTGAGTTATGAATATTCAACTTTAGATGAGTTGTTGCTCGGTCTACTTGATAATACATCTGGTAATATCAAGGCTATAGACGTAAGGGGTCCGGTTTATACAATTTGGGAAAGGATAGAAGGCTTGTCTGCTAGTTTGTCTGTTTCTGGAACCGCTGCGACTAGTTATATTTCCGCTACACCATCTTCTAATCAAACTTCGGTCGGTGGTGTTTCAACCGGTTCTACTTTTTCAGGTAGTATTCAAAATGTTTTAGACAGAATTTTTTATCCTTATGTTTCTCCTGTTCCTTCGATTTCTTCTATTGGAACAGGATTTAGAGAATTTGGTGCTCCTTTGTCTGTTTCTTTGAATTATAGTGTCACTTTGGGAACTAAACCTATTACACCGACAACGTTAGTAGTGGCGGGCACTCCTAAAATATTTCCTCCTTATTCCGGTGTTCATAGTACTACTTCAACACATAGCTCGGTTCCTTTGACCGCTTCTCAAAGTAGTTCATTTGTGATTAGCGTTAATGATGGAACTAATACGGTAACAGGAACTCAGACATTCTATTGGATAAATCGTCGTTATTGGGGAAGAATAAACTTAATCTCTATTGGTAATCCAAATTTAACTGAGAGTCCTATCTCTGTTGCATTAGTTACTTCACTTTGTACTGATGTGGCTATTTTGGCACTTAATGGAGCAAATGCAAATGGTCAATTATACGGGAGTGAGTTATCTGCAACAAAGTCAAAGTATTATGAGGGTATTGATGCCCAGGGTAATTATTTGGTTTTTGCTTGGCCAAGCACTGTATCTGGTGCTATAACACCGGTGTTTAGAGTCAATGGAACAATAAATACTGCTTTTACAAATGTTAGGACCGGTTCTCCTATGGTAAATACCTATGGTTTTAGTGGAACTGATTATGAAGTTTGGGTGAGTAATACAAGATATTTTTCACCTGTTGATATAGAAATAAGTTAAATGAATGAGTAAAAATGTAGGAACATTAATATCAGCAGCGATAAGACCTGTTGACACAGACGACCCGATAGCTTCAGCGTATGCTAAAGAGATTAAAGGTGGTTTACACACTACTTCCGATGTGTCTGGTAGAAATGCAATTATTTTCGAAAGACGTGAGTGGGGTATGATGTGTTATAGTGTTGCTGATGATAAAACTTATCAACTCACTTATAATTACACATCAACATCCATAATGGATAACAATAACTGGGTTGAATTTAGTGGTTCTGGTGGTGGAAGTGGCAGTGAATGGGTTGATTCTCTTCTATCGATTCAAAATTCACCTCCTGTATCACCTTCGAATGGTGATAGGTATATGGTTGGAAGTTCACCTTCAGGTGGATGGATAGCACTTCAATCTGGATTAATTGTTCAGTGGAATTCAGTATTATCTCAATGGGTTAGTACTACACCAACTGATGGAATGTCTTTAGTTGTTGATAATGAAGATGGTGCTATTTATAGATATGAGACTTACGGTGGTTTGTATCCATTTCCGTTAGGAGATTGGAAGAAAGAAAGGATTGGTCAAATTAGAGATATATCTTTCTCATCTGTAAATGGAGCGAGTTACTCAGCAACTTCTAATCCGACTTTTAATTCATATGTAAATGATATGATATTTTTATCCACTTTTAATACTACGAATACTGGTAGCACTGTGTCTTTGAATATCAATGGTATGGGCCAAGTTCAGTCGAAAAAACCAACTTCAAATGGTCTTTCTAACTTTAATCCCCTTGATATTGAAGTTGGATTAGTTTATAATGTAATTTATGATGGAACATATTTTCAATTAAATAGATCATTTGTAAACGAAGATTTGTTTAATGTTAAATATAATATTGAACCAAGTGATTATATTGTTATTCCACAAAACTATCAATATTGGGTTTATTCTGATTTACAAATATCTGGTAATTTAGTTAATTATGGTCAAGTTATTATTGCCAATGGCTCAGTGAATATAACCGGAGGTACTTTTACGAATTATGGAAGTTTGTCTTTAATTAATTTGTCTACATCTGGACTCACATCCTCATTTAATAGCACCGATACTATAGATTTTACAACACAAAATACAATATATGGACTTTCTGTATCAGCTATTGTAAAAGATATGTCTTTAACTGCCTCTAAATTAGATACTGGTTTTAATGGTGGTGCTACTGCTGGATATTTTCTATCAGTTGATAACGTAGGTCAATTTGTATGGTCAAATTCGACAACAGGTGCTGGTGATGGATTAATTCAGAATGGCGGTAATTTGGATGTGAATGTTGGAACTGGAATTACAATTTCGGGAGATGCTGTTACTCTTACCAATACGGGAGTAACTGCTGGTGTTTATGGAAGTTCTCAGTCAATCCCATTCTTTACTGTTGATTCTCAAGGTAGACTTACCGATGCTGGGACAATATCTTTTGATTTTAGTGGATTTGGTTCAGGAACTATTGCTGGTATTACTGCCGGAGACGGTTTGATAGGGGGTGGGACATCATCGTATATAACATTGGATGTTAATGTTGGAACTGGAATTACTATTTCATCAGATGCGGTTACGTTGACCAATACGGGAGTAACTGCTGGTGTTTATGGAAGTTCTCAGTCAATTCCGTTCTTTACTGTTGATACTCAAGGAAGACTAACAGATGTTGGAACAATTTCACTTGGCGGAATTGGTGTTATTGGGGACGCTGAAGATGGTAATTACACAGATGGTATATTTACAGATTTCACACCGACTACCCCAATCGGAACAGCTATAGATAGATTCAATGAGATGTTCTTATTATTAGCACCAACACCTCCAAGTAACTGGAATAATGCTATATCATCCATTTCTTTTACAAACACTTCTTACTCACCACGTGCGTTAACATCAGGTTCTACCGTTACAAATATGTATACCTCTACAACTCCAACTTTGACAGATTCCGATAGTGTTTCAACTGGTTCAAATGCTAGAGTTGAAACTGCTGGTCTCACATTTTCTTTGATTGATCAAGGAGTCACCGTGGAGACAGTAACTTTATCTGGAACTGCTACCACTTTAAAGAACACCGGAAATATCAGACACAGTGCTTCTACGGATCCGTATACTGGTGTATCTGGTCAATCTGGATTTTGGACAGGAATAACTGATTTTTCACTTGCTGGAACATTACTAACTATAACTCCATCTTCTTCTCAAAGAACTTTGCAATTATATCATCCTGGAACTGACTCACCTGAGACATTTAATTATTATATAGATTCAACACTGACGGTTTCTATTGTATCTATAACAGCTAGTGTTCCATCAATGACATCTTATATTTCAGGTGTTCCTACTTTAACGACATCTAATACTATTACTGGAATTGGATTTAGTGTGAGTAATGTGAGTAGTTATTTTTACGCAGCTACTTCTGTTTATCAAATTAATGCTGGTCTTATTGCAGGTTCTACCGGTGATCCGGATTCTATACCGACTTTTTATGGTCAAACTGGTAGTGTATCTGGTAAATCAGGAGCTGTTCTCACTAGTCAATTTAGTGATACGTCATTCACATTTACTGTGAGAGGGAGAAACTCAATTGGAACTTATGGTTCCAATACAACGTTTACTAGCACTTTACATAGAGTTGATACGGTGTCTAATGAGTCCTCAAGAAAAACATCTGGAACTGGTAGTAACCCAGCAAGTGGATATGGATCGGCTTATGATTCATCTGTGTCTTTAGTGGGTGCTAATACAGAAGAATTACAATTAAGAAATGGTGTTTATTTATATCCGACTATCAATTACACATCAGTTGGTGGTCCAAATTACTCATCTGCTTCAGGCACAAGGTGGGCTACATTTAATATAGGAACTTTTACAAATAACAGCGCATTTACACTTAATTTTGTGAGTTCATCTGGTATAAGCACTTCTACTGGTGTTGCTGGTTTATTAGTCGAAGTTAAAATAGAAGGATCTTCTTTTTGGGTTGATGGTGACTCAGCTTATGCTGGTGTAGGAAATCCAGGATCGACTGTGGATGGAGTTGCTGCTTTAGTTGTTGCTTCTTCAACAGCGACTTCTAGAAGAATAACTTTTGGATCGGTGACACACACAGGTTCAATAATAGTAAGAATAGGAATAACAGGTAGTGGAACCGGAATACAATTTGGTTCTGTTACTGCAACGAGTATAGTTTAAAAATTAAAAAAAATGAATGTCATTAACATCGTCACAACAAGCGAGTAGGTTATTTAAGAAATCTTTCGGAGCAGGTGAAACCCTTACTTCAAGAGATTTCTTTGAGGAGCCTAAATTAGGAAGAGATGCAATATTTAGTGATCAGATTTGGTCAGATAGTTCATTAATTCCCACAACCGCTCCGTCGTTAGCACCCGGTGCTTCGGCTGGTGTTGTTCAATATTTTGAAAAAGAAACATTGAGTCACATTTCGGGTTCAACTAATAGGTCTTATTTTAGTTCAAATTTAATTGACACAATCGCATTTAATTATGGTGATGGAACTTACAATTATACTCTGTATAAAAATGACGGAACCACTGTAATTGCTTTTGGTGATGGTGATTGGTTAGTAGATACGTCTGCTGGATTGTTAACTTTTTATGGGACATTACCTTCAGGTGTGACGAGTATTTTACCTCCTAAAATTTCATTTTATAAATATGTGGGAAATAAAGGACTTTCATTGGCATCGGGAACAATCACTTCGGTTAATGCTGGATTTGGTCTTACTGGTGGAGGAACTTCAAGTTCAGTTACCTTAGATATTTCTTTAGGTAATAATAGTGGGTTAACTTTTTCAAATAATAATTTATCAGTTGATTTTGATTTTCTTTCTTCTAATTTAGCGGGTAGTGGATTGTCTTACTCCGGTGGAACTTTATCAGTAAATGTTAATTCGGATTCATTGGAAATCACAAATGATACAATAAGATTAAAAGATACAATTATTGGTAATAGAACTTTTCAAGATTCAGTTATTGTTAGTGGTAATCTTACTGTAAATGGAACAACTTCTTATGTTTATACAGAGAATTTACATGTTGAAGATAATATCATTACTTTAAACGCTACATTTTCTGGGGTTCCTTTTTTAAATGCTGGTGTTGAAGTTATAAGAGGAAATGAACCAGTTGCTGCTTTTATTTGGAATGAATCAACTGATTTATGGTCAGCTGGTCTTTCTGGGTCAGAAGTTCCAATATTTTTAGGAGCTGGAACTGGTCTTACTAGTTCTGGACAAACAGTTTCATTGGATTTATTAGGAATTGTTGGAGTTGGTCTTACTCAGAATGCTAGTCAAATCAGTGTTATAAATTATAGTCCAGTTTATCAATCATCATTGTCTACTTTGACTTCGGGTGATTACTCTTCGACTGGTATAACATTATCTAATACACCGTCGCAATATTCAAGAGTTCAACTGTTCGTAAATGGTCAGTTACAAAGAATAGGAAATGGAACTTTTTCAAATGTTGATTATTATTTTTCAAATGATGGGGGTTTATCTGCTATAAATCCATCAAATTTGACTTCGGGTGATAGTTTATATTGGAATGGAGTTTCTGCTGGGTTTGAACTTAATCCTACTGATGAAATTGACATAATTTACGAATCTTAATTAAAATTAAACAAAGAATAAATCATCTATTTTTATTATAGTCCATTATTTTGAACAATCTTTTTTTTATATATAGTATAATCAAAAAAGATATAGTCGTTAATGGCTCAGATGAATATTAAACAAATACGAGGTGCTTCACAAGGTTCAATTCTTTTTATAGGCACCAATAGTGTTGTTAGTGAGAATTTTAATAATTTACGTTGGGATAATTCGAGTCAGAAGTTAGTCGTTGACGGAACTTTTCAGTATATTGATGGAAATCAACAAAGTGGTTATTATTTGGTTTCTGATAACTTAGGAAATGCAAGTTGGACAGCTTCTGTTCCTGGAACTTCCGGTTCAAGTGGTTCTAGTGGAACAAGTGGGACAGAAGGATCTTCAGGAACTAGTGGAACAGAAGGATCATCAGGAACTAGCGGGACCGAAGGATCTAGCGGAACAAGTGGAACAGAAGGATCAAGTGGAACATCTGGAACAGAAGGATCTAGCGGAACAAGTGGAACCGAAGGATCTAGCGGAACATCTGGAACTGAAGGATCATCAGGAACAAGTGGAACCGAAGGATCTTCTGGATCTTCTGGATCTTCTGGAACATCTGGAACTGAGGGCTCATCCGGAACATCTGGAACTGAAGGCTCATCCGGAACATCTGGAACTGAGGGCTCATCCGGAACATCTGGAACTGAAGGATCTTCTGGATCTTCTGGAACTTCCGGAACCGAAGGATCTTCAGGAACTAGTGGAACCGAAGGATCAAGTGGAACATCTGGAACCGAAGGATCAAGTGGAACATCTGGAACCGAAGGATCAAGTGGAACATCTGGAACCGAAGGATCT
>Ga0181356_1000079_pt1 | contig 35933 bp, 56 predicted proteins | sample Fa13VDMM110SN_FD_130104 | JGI IMG/M metagenome (GOLD analysis project Ga0181356, IMG submission 130104) | Freshwater viral communities from Lake Michigan, USA - Fa13.VD.MM110.S.N | ecosystem: Environmental > Aquatic > Freshwater > Lake | place: USA: Michigan | collected 2013-09-24 | reverse complement strand
GTTCGGTATCTTGAACTAGCACCGCGCGAAGAGATCGTTATTCCGCCTGCATCGGGCGGCGCGGGCGTGACGCTGACAACGGTTGAGGTCAATGTTGGATCGGTCCCCAAGAGCGGCGGATCGTTTACGATAGCGGGCGCTGCGCTGGCGGTCGGCAAGCCCGTGCTAATCAATCAGGCGGTCGGGCCGTACACGGGCAAAGGCACGCTGCCGGATGAGGCTGAGATGGATCAAGTCAACGTCGCGGCAAGCGTGACGGACGCGGCGACGATCACGGCCTATTGGTCAAGCGCGAGACGTGTTAAGGGCAACTTCAAGTTCAACTATCAGGTGAGCGCGTGATATGGCGGTAATCGAAGGCGGCATTAGTGCGAACCTCGCAGAGGTTGATGCCAACAACCGGATAAAGATCAGCCTCGCCACGATTGACGATCCGGCGGAAGTCGGTGCCGTGCTGTTCTACAGCGATAACGATCCCACCAGTAATTACATTATCAGCCCTGAGACAGACGCCGATTACCGGCTGCGGCTCGCGCAGGAGAGCGTCTACGACTGGGAGACGTTCAATTATGCCGCTCAGAACACCGGCAAGCACATCTACCGTAACTCGACGATGACGAACACATGGTCCAACGCGGGCCTGACCACGAACAGCGCCAACACCTTGCTGCCAGGTGGCACGCTAGTTCAGTCTTACGCCTATTTTCCGTTGATCGGCGCAAGCCAACTTTACGGCGAGTTTGAAGGATCGGTAAACGCAAACACGACGACCAACATGGTCATTGACTTCGGGTTTTTCCTCGCAAACACGACCACGCCTTTCGCGCCTACGGATGGAATCATGTTCCGCCTGACCGCTGCGGGATGGCAGGGCGTCATCAACTTCAACGGCACGGAAACAACCGCAGCCTTGGTGAGCGATGCGGTGGCGTTCGTGCATGTGATCAATCGCAAGTATCAGTTCCAGATCGTCGCGAACGAGCAGGAAGTGCGGTTCTGGGTAGATGGCACCTTGTACGCGACGATCAGCACGCCGGTCGGCCAAGGTCAGCCGTGCATGTCTGGTTCGCTGCCGGTCGGCCTGCGTCACGCAAATACGGGTTCAGCAGGCGCGGCCATCTCGTTCGTCCTGAACGATTACGCTGTGACCATCGGCGGTCCTGCGATGGCGGAACGGCCAAGCGTGATCGGACAGAAGGCGCTAGGGTCTTATCAGGGCCTGTCAGGTGGCACGATGGGGTCGCTGGCATCCTACGCTAACAGCGCCAACCCTACGGCTGCAGCACCGGCAAACGCTTCGCTAACGGCCAACCTTCCCAACGGCCTCGGCGGGCAAGGCTCAGTTATTGCTGCGGTTGCCGCTGTAACTGACGGCATCTGGGGCAGCTATCAGGTGCCAGCGGGAACGGTGTCGGTCCAAGGTCGGCGTCTGGTGCTGCGCGGTGTCAGGATTGATGCAGTCAATACGGGCGCGGCAGTGGCGACCACGGCGACCACGGTGCAGTTCAGCCTAGCGTTCGGGCATACGGCGGTTTCACTGGCAACGCTGGAAGCCGCAACGACGAAGGCACCTCGCCGTCTGGCGCTGGGCTACATGACTTGGCCGGTCGGTGCTGCCATCGGCGCGCAGCCGCAGACAGGCGCGCTCGCTGTCGATTTTGGTGATGCGCCGGTCTACGTCAATCCCGGCGAGTTTGTGCAGATCGTCGGCAAGTTCTTGGTCGGCACGGCCACGGCATCGCAGACGATCAACTTCGTGTGGCAACCGGTTTACGGGTGGGAGTGAAACATGAGTACGATCCAGACAGTTTTGATCGCTGCCAAGACGGCCGAAAACGTGGATACCGCGCAGTACACTAGCACGAACGTGACGACGATCATCGACAAGTTCACGGCCACAAATTATTCGGCCACGGCGGCGAGCTTGTCGATCAACCTTGTCGCGTCGGGCGGATCGGCTGGGAACAACAACCTGATCGTCAAGGCGAAGGTGTTGCAGCCTTCTGAGACGTATGTGTTCCCTGAGATCGTCGGGCATACGCTGCTGTCTGGCATGTTCATCTCGACACTGGCAGGCACGGCTTCGGCTATCAACATCCGGTCGAGCGGTCGCACTGTCAGCAACTAGGGTTGCGTTCGCCTCTCCGGTGTGGCACTATACGCTCACCGCGCAACAGGCCTGCCGGTGGGCCGTTCCAGCTAGAGGCATGGAATGAGCGCGGTTTCTCTTTCCAAAGCGTACACGCCCGCAGATGTGGAGCGGCTGGAAGGTGCCTTTCTGGGCATGGATCAGGCCGCGTGTTCGGTTACCCATCGCTTCGGGCCGGACATCTACATCCGCGAACTGGCGGTGAATGCAGGCGCTTATGTCATTGGGCATTCGCACCGTCATGCGCATATGAACGCGCTTGTGTCTGGCCGCGTTTCGATATTCCTTGAGGATGGCAGTCAAACGGAACTGACTGGGCCGACGACGTTTGTCGCACCGCCTGGACGCAAGATGGCATACGTCCACGAGGATATGATCTGGCAGAACATCTACGCCACGCCTTTGACTGATGTGGCAGAGCTTGAGGCAGAACTGTTTGAGCCTAGCGACACGTTCAAGTCTGTGCCGCTGCTGGAATACGACCACGCCGAAGATGTGAAAGACTTTTTGGACGCCATCACGGCGGCGGGTTTCACGCCTGACCAAGTGCGCGCCATTTCGGAAAACCTCGCAGATCAGCGCCCGTTTCCGTTCGGTGAATACAAGGTGATGGTTGCGCCTTCTCAGATCGAAGGCCGTGGGCTTTTCGCTACGGGTGACATTGCACGGCTTGAGCCGATTGCCCCATCATTGCTTGATGGGATGCGGACGCCAGCAGGCCGTTATACCAACCATGCTAAGGTTCCTAATGCCATCATGGCGCGCATGGGGAATGACATTTACCTGTTTGCCTTGCGGGACATTGCGGGGAGCCGGGGCGGCATGATTGGCGAGGAAATTACCGTGGACTACCGCGATACATTGGGGGGCTGTTAATGTCAGCCGTAGCAGCCGCTGTTGTAGGCAGTGCCGTTATTGGCGGTGTCGTTGCGTCCAAGAGCGCAAGTAAGGCAGCGCAGGCGCAGACACAGGCCGCTGACGCAGCAGCAGCAGAACAGCGGGCGGCGCGCGAGGAACTGAGAACGCTTCTTGCGCCTTATTCATCCGCTGGCATTCCGGCACTACAAGCGCAGATGAACTTGCTCGGTATTGCGCCGCAGGGAACCAACTGGACAGCCTTCGCGCAGTCTAACCCTGAACTAATGGCGGCGTACAATCAGCAGGGCGGCGGGCAAATGGTCAACATCATGGGCCGCAACGTGATGATCCCTGGCGGTCAGCGTATGCCACTAGAACAGTTCGCACAGCAATGGCAGCAAACGAGGGGAGGTGATCTATCTGCGTTTCAGACCGGGGGCGCGCAAGGGCAGCAGCAGGCGATCAACCAGTTCGAGCAGTCGCCCATGTTCCAGGCTCTTGCGCGCCAAGGCGAAGATGCGCTGCTTCAAAACGCAGCGGCAACCGGCGGGCTTCGCGGCGGCAATCTTCAAGGCGCGTTGGGCCAGTTTCGACCGGCGCTCTTGAACCAACAGATACAGCAGCAGTTCCAAAACCTCGGCGGCATCACTACGCTAGGTCAGCGGTCAGCGGCAGGCGTTGGCGCGGGTGGCATGGAAGCCGCTAACCAGATCGGTAACGCATTGACGCAGGCTGGACAGGCACGGGCTGGCGGCGCTTTGGGCCAGGGCGCTGCGTTCAATAACGCACTTGGGCAGATTACAGGGTTTGCCACATCGCCCGCAGGCCAAACCGCGCTGGGGAAGATTTTCTAATGGCGCAACCGTTCGACTATACGATCCCTAGCCCGCAAAGCGCTTTCCAAGCATCCTATGCATTCGGCCAGCAGATCGCCGCGCAACAGCAAGCACAGCAGCAGGCGCAGCAGAAGGCCATAGAGGCACAGCAGGCCCGCGCCGCTATGCAGATGGTCTATGACAACCCAACGCCTGAGAACATTTCACGCTTCTATATGGCCTATCCCGCCTACAAGGAGCAGTTCGAAGCCGCGCGCCAGCCTTTAACCGACGCAGCCAAAGCGGATGACTTGGACTTTACCTCGCGCGCACTTTCGCTGCTGACAAACGGCGCAACCGATCAGGCGAACGCGCTTATGCAGTCGCGCATCAAGGCCTTGAAAGAAACACCGGGGCGTGAGGATGAGGCTGCTAGAACAGAAGCTGTCGCGCAGATGATCGCCAAGGAGCCGCAAGCCGGTAAAGCTCTGCTTGGCATGAAGATGGCCGCGATTGATTCCAAGCTTTACGAAAACCTGTTCGGCAAGTCTGAGTTGACAGCTTTCCAAAAGAATTTGGTGGCGGCAAAAATTGATCCAAACAGCCCAGAAGGCATTCGTAAGTCTGCGCAGTTTGTAGAACTCCAGATTGACCCGCTTGTCGAAATGGAAACGCCTAACCAAGGCAAGTTTATAGGTCGGCAATCGGAGTATTACCGCCGTTATGGGACGAACGCGCAGCAACCCAGCAAACTTCCATCACCGCTCACAAAGCAGCAATATGACGACTTGCCACCGGAAACGCAGTATTTTGATTCGCGTGACAACAGCGTTAAACGCAAGGGAGGTGGTAGCGGCAACGCTACCGGCGGCTTTCAGTAAAATGGAAGCCATCACGGTTCAATCGGAAAGCAGCGGTAATCCTAACGCTATCAGCCCCAAGGGAGCGCGCGGGCTGATGCAGGTCATGCCTAGCACTTCGCGCGATCCTGGCTTCGGTGTAACACCTTCACGGGGGACCGCTGGCGATGATGTGCGTGTGGGGCGTGAATACCTGTCAGCCATGATGGAACGCTACGGTAACGACGCTGCAAAAGCATGGGCAGCATACAATCTGGGACCGGGCAAGTTGGATAAGGCTTTGGCAAAGTATGGCAACGGTTGGCTGTCAAAAGTCCCCGCTGAAACTCGCAATTATGTGATGCGCAACATGCGCGCGTTAAGGAATTAAGGCATGGCCGAAGCGCAAACATGGGGCCAAGATGACGAGGTGGTTGGCGCTGTTCCGGCAACGGGGCAAGGTGTGGTCATTCCTGCCGCGCCGAAAGATATGGCGGCAGACATTCGCGCGCAAACAGGTACGGACATCAACGTATCCAGTGAGGCCCGCCAAGGCCGCGAGGAAGTGCGCAAGGCTGCTTTAGATTTGCAATCGCGGTATCGTTCGGATGAGAACGTTAAGAAGTACGAAGGCGCGCTACCTAACTATGTGGCGGCGCTGAAAACGCAGCCCAACGGATCGGGCGATCTGTCGCTTGTCTACCACTATGCCAAGACCATTGACCCAACCAGCACGGTCGGCACAGGCGACATGCAGAGCATCAGCACCACAGATGCGCGCTTGCCTGCTGCGGCTCAAGACGTATTGCGTCAACTCCGTTTGTCAGATGGCAAGTTTACCGACCAAGCCCGTGACGGCTTGCGGGTTGAACTGCGCAATATCTTAGAGCAGCGCAAACAGGCTTACGATGTGTCACGGCAGATGTATGCTGAGACTGCGCAAGCCCCTGAGTTTGGCGTTAACCCTGAACTGGTTATCGGCAAGACGCCATTCGGTGACAAGTTCGCGCCAGAGATTGATAAATACTGGAAAGACAAAGGCACACCGGGGGCGGAGCAACTCGCCATCACTGGCGGCGAACGGTTCAGCACTGAAGCTGACAAGGCGATCAGCGCAGCGGTCAATCAGGCATTCGCGTCTGGCGCGAACGTGCAGCAGCTTGTGGAAGCGGCGCGAGGAGCGGGCGCTAACGTCACTGCTGAAGATGTGTCGGCGTTCCAGCAGGCTGTAGAAGCCCGCGCGAAAGGTCAGCCGGTCACGTTCAACACGCGGCAGTCCGGCACGCGCAATCCTATCGCGCAGGGCATCGGGGAGTTTCTGACAACCCCGCTCGGCACGGGCGTTACGGGCGCTGTCAACGCGGCAGGCGTCGGCCTTCTCTCTCAGGTCGCTGGCGATCAGGTGCAGGGCCTAGAGGCGCTTAATCCTTTGTCTGGCATGATTGGTGAGGGGGTCGGTTCGTTAGTCGGCACTGCGGGGCTTGCCAACGCCACGGCGGGGTTGACTAGGGCATTAGCTCCAAATTTGGCCACAAGACTTGCTGGTGGTGGTACTACAGGCGCAGTGGCTCGCGAACTGGCTACTGAGGGCGGTTTTGGCGGCTTGTACGCTGCTAACACTGGTGAGGACATTGGCACGGGCCTTGCGCTAGGTGCTGCGGGTTCGCTTGGCGGGCGTGCCATCGGTGCCGGTGTTAGCCGTGCGGCTCCTGTTGTCTCTGGGTTGTTTCGGCGCGGCGGCGACGTTCCGCCTGATGGCGGCGTTCCGCCTATGGGTGGCACTCTTGCTGGTGGTATGCCTACAGGCGGCGCTCCTGCGGGCGGTGCACCTGCGGCTGGTGAAGCTGCAATGCAAGCAGCGGATGAGACGTTTGTTCCGGAAACTTTCCGATTTAACGACGCTGGATCGTCGGGAACTTCACTAGAGACAATCCGCCGCATGAAGGCGGAGGGCTTGCCGGTTCCTGTTGAACTGACATTAGGCGCAGTCACGCGCGATGCAGAGCAACTGGCATTTGAGAAGGAGCAGCTTTTCGGGGCGCTTGGCGGTCCTTTGCGCCGCCGTGCTGAAGAGAACAATTTGCAAATTCTTGAAAACTTTGACCAGCTTATCAACCAAACAGGTGCGCAAACTGTAAACAGAACCAGCACCGGCAACGTCGTGATTGACGCGCTCACAAAGTCCTATGACGCTGCAAAAAACAAGGTCAACGTTGCCTACAAGCGTGCGGAACAAGCGCCCGAAGCGCAAGAACTTGTAGACTATGCTGATGTTCAGCAGTTCATCAACGCGCAGGATGAGGCGACAAAAGAGATTGCGCCAGTTCTGAAAAGCGTTGCGCAACAGCTCGCCAAAAATGACCCCGACAAGACCGGGCAAATCAGTGTTGCGACTATGGAAAACATCCGCAAGCTAATCAGCCAAAACACACAGCGCGGCACACCTGGCGAGGTTTACGGCGGGCAGTTAAAGGGCCTGATTGACGCGACGACTGAAGGCAAGGGCGGTGATTTGTACATACAAGCCCGAAAGCTGCGGCGTGAGCAGGCCCGCAAGTTTGAGGATCGGGCTGTTGTCGCGCGCCTTGTTTCAAACATCAAAAACATGGACGACCCCAAAGTCTCTGCGGACAAGGTTTTTCAAAAGTCCATTTTGAACGCTGCGCCAGAAGAAATTCAATTTTTGCGTCGGACGCTTCGCACAAGCGGCGCAGATGGTCGTCAGGCATGGAAAGAACTTGAGGGCGCTACCGTCCGCCATCTTCTGGAAAGCGTGACCAGAAACGCCAGCATGACGGCTGACGATATGCCTATCGTTTCGGCTGCAAAAATGAAGGATGCGATCAATAGTCTGGATGATGTTGGTCGGCTAGATGTGATATTTGATCCCAAGAAAGCGCAGACCTTGCGCGACCTTCGGGACGTTATCCAATACGTCAGCACAGTCCCGCCAGGCACCAACATTAACACTAGCGGCACCGCAAGGACGCTTATGGCGATGATGGGCGAAATGACGGCCACGGGTGGCCTAAGCGCATACTTAACCGGCTCGCCTATCCCTGTTCCTTTGGTGACGGGGTTCAAGATGATTAGGCAGGGCGTGAAGGATAACGAGATCAAAAAGAAGATCGCTAGATCGCTTGTCCCTTCGGAGCGCACGCAATGACCACCATCCCCGCACCTTATCCCTATTTCACCGACGCAGCAGGCAACGCGCTTGAGGCGGGCAAAATCTACATCGGCACGGCAGGGCTTGATCCGCGTACAAACCCTATCGCGGTGTACCAGGACGAAGCGCTAACTATCGCATGGGCGCAGCCGATCCGCACGGTCGGCGGCTATCCGGTGTATATCGGTGCGCCTTCGAATATCCAGACTGCGGCGCTTGAGTTCTCGCTCATTATCGCAACGTCAACCGGCGAGGTCGTGTTTCGTGATCTCAATGTTGTGAGCATCGACGCTGCCAATGTGGCGTTTATCCAAGCAGGCGTGGGTGCTGTAGCGCGTTCGGCGCAGGACAAGCTGCGCGAGAACGTTAGCGTCAAGGACTTTGGTGCGGTTGGCGACGGCACGACCAATGACACAGCGGCGATTCAGGCGGCGATTGACAGCCTAGGCGCAGCGGGTGGCACCGTTACTATTCCAAACGGCGCAAAATGCCTGATCGATACCGCTTTGACGGTGAAGCCGAATGTTTCGCTTGTTGGCCCACATCAATTTGTTGGCTCGCCTGATGACAACGCGAACGCGCCTTATGGCGCCCTTGGTGGTGCGCTTATCGTTAACTCGGCGGTGACGATCACGCTGCAAGGTGGAACAACTATTAACGGATTGCTGGTCTACCGTAAGGGTATGACGTTTCCGGCTTCTACCTCGACCACGTTTGCCGGAACTGCCTTCACGGTAGGCGGTGATGATGCAAGCGTCACAAACTGCATGGTGCTTGGATTCGACCAAGCGTTCAATAGCGTTGGCTGGCAACGTCCCCGCTTGGACTATTTCTATTTTGATTGCGAGGCGGGCGTTTATATTGAGAATTGCTTGGATAATCCTCACATTGGCTTTTGCCATGCTTGGCCCTTTTCTGGAATCGCTACTATATCAAAGCCTTCAAATTGGGCTGATCGTGTCGGCCCTGCCTACCACTTCAAAAACACGGCAGACTGGCTGACCCTTACCGCTTGCTTCAGTTACGGCTACAATGTCGGAACAAAGATTGAGGATTGCAACCATTATCTGTTGTTGGCCGCGCAGGCAGACGGTACCACGACCTACGCCAACTCCATTGGTATCGTGATTGACGGAACTGCGGGTGGCTGCGAGGACGGCCAGATCATTGCGCCGCGCGTGGCAGCGCAGACCTTGGCGGGCATCAAGATTCAAACGCAAAACGGGGTGAATACCACGATTGTCGGCGGCGCGCTGTGGAATGACGGAACGCACGGCGTCTGGCTGGTTTCTGGCGACTTGCATATCAGTGACACGCAGATTCGCGACATCAACAATGGGATCACAGTCGATAGCGCGAATAGCAACGTGTTCCGGCACGGTGTACGTTTTGACACAGTTACGTTGCCTATCAACGCGGCTGTTGTGACGAATAAACTTTACGGTGGACTTGATGATTACGACCTAGCAGCGGGCAATTCTGTGGTCGGCGGCAATGCCCGCAATGAAACAATTGCCTCGGCGGCAATCCTTAATCTGCCCACTCGCGGGGAAATATTCAACGTAACCGGCACTACAAACTTCGGATCCATTAATGGCGGATGGGCCGGGCGTCGAGTGACGTTTATTTTCAGCGGCATTTTATCTGTATTAACGAGCACAGGCGCGAGCAACAATGTGCGCCTAAGTGGTGCGGCTAATTACACTAGCGCAGCCAACAGCACACTCACAATCGCGCACAACGGGGTTCAGTGGTTTGAGGTGGGGAGAACGGCGTAATGGATGAGAACCTAATCTACTGGAACGGCGTGGCGGTCGGCATTGATTGCGGGCGCTATATCTCATGGTTTCCATCTGCGCCTGCTGAAGTCATCGCAGCGCTGACAAAGGCATTAGCGTGATGCGCGATCTATGGGAACAGACACCGGGCGGGATCAAGCTCGCGCTCGATATGCTTTCGATCACAACTCTGTTGGGGACGCTCACGCAAATGCTGCCGCACGTTGCCGCGATCCTTACGATCATCTGGACCGCGCTGCGGATATTCGAAACGCAAACGGTGCAGAATATGCTTGGAAAAAAGGGCGGCAAATGAGCATTACCGTCACGGCATGGCAACCGCTTGCGACCAAGTTGATGCACCAGTTCGAAGGATGCAGGCTGAAGGCCTATCCTGATCCTGGAAGCCGCGACGGGCATCCGTGGACGATTGGATGGGGTTCGACAGGTGCGGGCATCGGGCCGGGTGTCGTATGGACGCAAGAGCAGGCAGATGAGCGCTTCTTGACCGACCTGTCGGCTTTCGGGGACAGGGTCGCAAAGCTCTTGGATGATGCGCCGACGACCGCGCACCAGATGGCTGCGCTCGTTTCGCTGGCTTACAACATCGGGGCAACGGCGCTTGCGGGTTCGACCGTCTTGAGCCGCCATAAAGCGGGGAATTATCCCGCAGCGCAGGTTGCGTTCCTTTTGTGGGACAAGAACGATCGCAAGGTCATGCGGGGGCTGACACGCCGCCGTGAAGCCGAAGCTGCATTATACGGGACACCAGACGAATGAACCCCTCGGACCTCCGCAGCTACGTCGCGCTCACCATTGCAGTGTCAGCGCCGATCCTGACCGGGATCGTTTTGTTCCGCCATTTGCCGGACGGTGCGCATGAAGCGGCCATCATCCTTGTAACCCTCGCGTGGCAGCACGTTGGCACGATCAGCCGCAGCCTGTTTCCCGCGCCGGAAAGCACGCCGCTCGGAAAGGACGCATAATGCTAGGGCTTGGCATCGATCTAGGCTTAGGTCCGCGCAAGGTCGGTGGTGGTGCGCCCGTACCTTTCGCCAGCGTCAACACGCTTGGCTGGAATGTGGACTACGCAGCCACCCCGCCAAGCCTGAACCCGCTCACGACGTTCTCGGTCAGCCGCGCGGGCTTCAGCGACACAGGCACGGCGACGACAATTACAGACACGCTGACTGCAACGCAGCGGACGCGGCAGGCATTTCCAAATGAGGCCAGCTTGACCGCTCTGACCGTGGCGCTGTCCGATTACATCCTCTCTACCGACACCGTTTCCGGCGCGACGAACAACAGCACCGAAACGATGCCAAAGCCAATTGCAAATTGGGCGATGCTTGACCGGCAACTGATCGGCAATAGCCTCACGCTTGAGGTGACCGGCAACCACTGGTCGGCGCGCTCGGGCCGTCCGTTCCGCTGCGTGGTGTTCACGGCGACCGATGGCACCAACACAGTGACCGCCACGACGACGACCATGACCGTATCGGGCCATACCGGCGACAAGAACGCGGTGCTGGTCTATCAGGCCACACTGGACACGACGACGTTGGCGACCGGGCTGATAACCTGCAACGCCAAGGTCTACCCGTGGATCGGTACTCTGGCGACTGGATCAGTGGCTGACAGTTCAGCATCATCGGTCGCGCGCGAGTTTAGCCCGCGCTATTTCTACAAGGACGTGACGCGCTTCGCTGCCCCGCCGCTGGCCTATGTCGCCAGCACTGGTATTGACGCGACGGGTGTCGTCTCCACGAATGCGGTGACGGCCAAGGCAACCCCATTCCTGACCGTGCAGGGTGCGATCAACGGGCTAATGACGGCGGTAACCAATGTGGACGGGTGTCGCATCCGCGTCGTCGATGGTGTTAATCTAGGGACTGACCCCGGCGCGGCGCGCAACCAGCTTTGCGCGGCTGTCATTGTCGAGCGCGACCCGCTGGTTTCCAAGGCTGCGGCCATCGTGACGCAAGCGGCAACATGGCGTGCGCGGCTTGGCGTTGGAACGCTTATCGGAGGCCTTACCGAAGGCGCGGTTTTGTTCCGCGATCTGACGTTCGTGCGCGGCGGCGCATTTACACTTCAAGGCGAAGCCGGAACCCAACTGCGAGTGATGATTGCAGACGACGTTGATTTTAACAACAACAGCCAGACCGGAACGATGCTGGCCAATTCACATATTCTTTTTGACGGCTGCACGATGACCAACGCAACTGCAGCGGGCGTGCTTTCAGCAGCTACAGGCGAAATCCGCATGGTGCGCGGTTTGTCGGTCAATCGCGCGGGCGCTCAGACAGAAGGCTGGCTTGTGCTGGGCAGCACAATAACGGCACCCGGCGTGTTGAACTACGGCACGCGTTCCGAAAGCGGTGCCATCGTGCAATTCAACCGCTTTTTGGCCTACGCCAGCACGACGCAGTCTGTTTGGGAGTTTGGCAATTCAACCACCATATCAACGCCGGTCAGCCAAGGCTCGTTCTCGCAGAACTTGATTGAGGCTATCCACACGACCACTAGCAACCCTGGCATCCGCGCGTCGTCTGACAGCGGCTTGCAGAACCTCACCCACGTACTGATAGACAACAACACTATTGCGGCGGGCCACTATCAGGTCGGGCGCATGAATCTGTTTTACGACGAAACGGCGCTGACCAACCGCACACACAAGTTCTGCCGCCTGAAAAACACCGTGGCGGGCGGGTTCTACATCAAGGAGGATGTTTTCCTTGGCTTAAACGGCAACGGCACACCTAACCCGGGTGATGCGCCAAACCACATTGGCAACTGGCACGCGCTTTATGGCGTCGGGGCAAAGAACCTCGTCACGCTGCTAGTCAACACGGGCGCGAACATCGTCGGCGCAAACGAAGGACCAGAATATCCCGGCATTGGCTCAACCATCGCCACCTCGCAGACCGTTCAAGTTCCCGCGACAACGGCGTGGACCAACTGGCAGGCGACAACCACAAGCGGCGCGTCGGCCGTGGCTGGTGCTGGCGGCGGGACGTACACGCTGCCCGGTGTATCACCACTGCTGGGCCGTGTAGCTGCTGCGGATGAAGTGTTCCCGTTCGATCTGGCAGGCACGGCGCGCACACGCGGCTCGGTCGGGGCTTACGCATGATTCTGTCCCTCATCCTTCGCCACCGCATCCTGATCGCGCTCGCTGCGGCGCTGCTTGGGCTTACGCTGGCGTCCTGGCACTACCGCAGCGCTTACCATGCAGAGAAGGCGCTGAGACAGGCAGACAGGGCTGCTTACGGGCAAGCGCAGGCAGAGGCGGCGCTGATCGCACGCGAGGCGCTTCGCCGTCAAGAACACATATACGTGACCAAAGCGCAGGAGTCTGAACATGAATATGTGGCCAAAATTGCCAATGCTCGCAGCCGCGCTGATGCTTACATTGACCGGATGCGCGTCCAAACCGATTCGTGTCAGGCCAGCGGACCCACTGCCATCGCCCAAGGTGACGATACCGGACGTATTGGAAAAGCCAATACAACGCCCGTCATGGTTGCAGTGACAGAGGATGATATTGGCATATGTACTGAAAACACGCTTAGGCTTGAAACTGCGCGCAACTGGGCGCTCGGTTTACAAACCGGCGAATAGATAAACTTTAACTCCACCTCTAGCGCAGAACGTAAACCGGACCAACGGCCAAGGATTAGACATGTGCGATTTGATCCGCGACTGCTTGAGTATGCGACCCCGCGCCAAAAGGAATACATTGAACTGCTGGAGGGCTTTCCAAGCTTCAGATCAGCGGAACTGCAGCAGGGTCTAACGCTTGACACGATAGCATCGTCGATCCGGCGGCTGATGAAATACGCGGCCAGCCAAGGCTACGCGCCGGGGCATTTTGAGCAAGGCGTTGCGCCAGGCAACCGCATGGGCAAGGTGACGATCCAGCGGTCAGCGGACGGCTCTGTAGAACGAACATGGGAACGCCAGCACCCAACAGCAGAGGCTGCGCTAGATGCGCTCAGAGAGGCTGTCGCGGGCATTCTAGAGCCTATTGAGCCGGTCGAGCCTATCCCTGCGCCAGACAACGCAAATGACGATTTGTGCAACCTTTACACTTATTCCGATTTTCATCTTGGGATGTTAGCTCAAGAAGAGGAAGGCGGCGCGAACTGGGACATTAAGATTGCAGAGCGAACGTTGATCGGCAGCTTTGCCATGATGCTAGATCAATCCCCGCCAGCCCACACCGGCATTGTTAACATCCAAGGCGACATGCTGCATTCAGATGGACTGTTGCCGGTCACGCCAGCCCATCGTCACGTTCTGGATCAGGACGGACGTTTTAGCCGGATCGTCTCGGTGGCGATCCGATCAATCCGCGCACTGATAAACATGGCGCTGGAAAAGCATCCGCAGGTTCATGTGGTTATCTGCGAAGGCAACCACGATGAAGCCAGTTCTGTTTGGCTGCGGCTCATGTTCCAGGCGTTGTACGAGAAAGAACCGCGCGTTACAGTGAACGCTTCAGAGCTACCGTTCTACGTGTTCGAATGGGGCAAAACCATGCTTGGCTTCCATCACGGGCACAAGGTAAAAAACGAGCAGTTACCGCTGCTGTTTGCCGCGCAGTTTCCTAACGTATGGGGGCGAACGCTTCGGCGGGCCATCCACTGCGGTCACCGGCACCACTGCGATGAGAAAGAGTACAACGGCGTCACGGTCGTTCAGCATCCGACCATTGCAGCGCGCGATGCCTACGCAGCGCGGGGCGGGTGGATTGCAGATCGGGCAGTGCAGAGCATCACGTATAGCAAGGGGTTTGGACAAGTGGGGCGGGTGTTTGTGACGCCCGAAATGTTAAGGACTCCAGCATGAACACACGCGATTTATTGCACTGGCTAGGCGCGGACGCCAAGGCCATAGCAGACGAATACGAAACGCAGCGCCAACTCGCACGAGAGGCGTTTGAGGTAGATCATACCGACGCGCAGGCCGATGAATGATCCTGTTCGGGACGAAACAACTGCCAAATGGCAGCAATCTGGCGAAATGTTACCGGACGGGAGCATATGCGATACATCCGACGGCATAATATACGATAAATCTGACGGCGCGAACGAACCATATCCGTTGCAAGGCATGGCCGCGATCAACGGGCGGCACCACATCGCTTTGATACAAAGGCTCGGACATTGCGCGGAATCGTTCGATGAATTGTCTCCGCGCGTTTCGGGTGCGCTTGGCACTCTGGCGCTGATCGGGCTGGCTATGTTGACGCGGCCCTTGTCTGACATTGCAGACGATCTGGCTGCGCTGTCTTTGTCAGTGCGAGGTTAAGCGCCGTCGTCCCCATCGCTGTCGCCCAGCGTACCGCAGGCGGCATCGGTCGATCCTTTCAGGGCTGTAGCTGCTCTATTTCTGTCCGAAGTATGTCTACATTTTTCGGACACTCCGGCAAGGGCTGCATCCCGCTCCGCGCGCAGGGTGCGCAGTTCAGCGGTGAGGCGTTCGATCTCGTTGGCGGCTTGGTGTAAGGCTTTGCCGCGAGCGTCATGGTGATACTTAATATCTAGATCACTCCATGCTTGAAGCTGCTCGATCAGGTCGCGGATCAGGTCATCCATTAGTCGATCCTTTCAGGGCTGCAGCGCATAGTGCGAGCGCATTTTCGCACTCGTCTCGGATGGATTGTTCTGTGGGGGTGGTCATGGTCTAGGTTCCTGATCGCGAATGCGTACCAAAGTAGCATGGGCTTTATCTGCGCGGCGTCTTGCGTCACCAACCGCGTTTGCCGCCATGGCATACCGCAGGTCAGCCCAAGCCAAACGGAACCGCCAAAGCGCGCGGCGGGTGATCGGGAACAAGCTCATCACACCCTCCCCGTGATCGCAGCGATGGCGGCGGTGGCGAGGTCGCGGAATTGATGCCATTCGGGTGCGTACCGTTCGTCTGGTCCCGCTAAATCATGTTCAGGATCAAGCCCGTCAGCGATGCACAACGCCCGCGCCACACGGTCCACAGCATCTGGCCGGATCTTCACAATCACCAGCCCCTTATCCTGCATCCGCGAGACGATCAGCTTGGCTGCGTCCAGTGAAGTCCAGCCTAGGTCGAAGCTGTCGTCGATGGTGGTTTCGAAGAAGTCGATGAATTCTTCGTCGGTCATGTCAGTCCTCCCCTAGCGCTTTATAGGCAGCTTGGATGGCAAATTCACCATAACTGTCCGGATGTTCTTTGTTCTTTCGTATATCGTCCGCATGGGAGGGGCATAATGTCGCCTCCATCACAGCCGCCGCTACCTTCCGCGCCTTAGCCATGCGGGCCTCGTCAATCGGTGGGGTCCAGCCCAGTTCTTGGAGGGTGCTGGCGAGAATTTGCGAAGAGTGGTTTTTTCTATTGAAGCACTGCAATTGTCTGTCATTCAGCCGTCGCAGGGCTTCAGCGAAGTACACTTCGGGTATGTCGGTCATGGCTTGCCCTTTCATTCAAGATGTGCCGTATGAGGCTGTGCGGTAGCCCTGTGGCGCTTCAAGGTGTGCGCGAAGCATTGTGCCCCCTCGCAGTTGTGCGCGGCGTTCAGCCTCTTCCTTTGTGGCAAATTCACCATCAAGCCATTTTGTGCCGTCAAAGGTGTCGACGCAGTAAACTTTCCATGTGTCGGTCATGGGTGGGGTTCCTGACATAATTAGCGAAGGTTCATTTGTGCGCGCATCGTGCTTTGGCTTGTACGCCATGCCTCAAAACGCAAGCGTTTAGCTTCAGCCTGTGCGTGCATCGTTGCGGCTTCCATCGCGGCAGCAAACCAATCCTCCTTCGCTAGTTCGTACACTGGATCGCATTTGGCCAGTTCAGCAGCTTCTGCGGCGCTTTTGACTGTCGCCTTATGCTTCACAAACATAGCCGCGCGTACTGATTTGCGGCGATAATCCAGTTGCTCGGCGCGAACCTTCGCCTGGCCTGCTTGGATAAACAGGCGTTCGGCTTCGTCAATGGCGTTCTCAATGTTAGCGGGCGCGTTCATGCTGTTTCCTGCCTAATGCGTTTGATCTCGGATGCTTTGGGGCTGGTCTGGCAGAAGGCGTCGATCAGCGCGTAAGGATCGGCGACGGTCCATCTTTCGTCCCTTTCACCGCACACCAAGCCCCAAAACGAATACTCTCCAACTTCATGCTGCTTGCGATGGCAATCGCGGCACAAACTGACGACGCGCCAATCGTCAGGCTTTTGCCCCATGCCAGCGCCGGAACCGATGCGAACGTGTGCCGCCTCAATCCCCGCATCAGTATGGCAGACAGAACAGCAGTGGCTACGCACAAACCCAAGGTGCGCTTGTGAGCGCCAGCGGGTTTCAGACTTAGCCTTTTTGGGTTTGCGGGGCGGGAGCATGGCAATCAGCCCTGATAATCAGCAAGCGGAACGGTCCAGATCGGCTCTGCTGGTTCGTACAAACGGCCCAAAGGCTGGCTTGCAGCAAAAGCTTCAATCGCGCGCTGCGAGCGAAGATAAACCGAATTTTGGTATAGAGCGCCATATGCCCGCTCTGGCTTCATAAGCCATTCACGCAGCCGGATCGCAGCCAAGTGCGTTGGCGATGTAGCGGCTCCGTTCAGAAGTATTTCGGAAAACTGAGCAAGCTTTTCGCGGTTTACGCCGTTCATCGCAGCGACAGCCATGGCAGCAAAAACAGGTGCGGTTGACATATAGCGGCGGCTTTTCCCGAAGGTCGAAAGCGCAAAAAGGATGCAGTCTTTGTGGGCGTGCGCAAATTCACGAATTTGGCTGATTGTCGCTACGCGGTTGTTTCCCAGCGACATCAAAAAGCGCGAGACAGAAACAACATTTTTGTTAATCCAGTTTTCGCCTTCAGAAATTCGGATTGTGTCAACAACTGAACGCGGGCGATGCTGATCAATGCCAATGCAATCGGAACGAGACAAACCCGTGATAACAAGCATGGTTTGAGCGATACCGCTTCTAACAATAGCAGCCAAACGATGCTGACCATCGGCTAGCGCGCCATCGTCGTAAAACGCAATGCCTTGATGTGTTGTTCGCCAGTTGCCGCTGACCATATCATGCGCAAGTTTATCAACTTGGCGCTGGCTAATGTTACGGTTGGATGTGTTCGCGTCTTCCAGCCACTTTGACGCAAGTTCAGGCGTGATAAGCATCAAGCTGGTTTCGAGACTGTCGGCATCAAACTTATAAGCTGTAGCCATGTCACCACACTCCGTTAGAGGAAATAAAGGGAATTGCGTCGTCCAGATCACCTGAAGACGTTTTACCGGACCGTCCGCCATTGCCGGTTTGCTCGCGCGGCTTCGGCTCAAACAGGTTTATTACTACTCGGCCTTCAGCATCGGGGATCGGCAGCGCATCAAGCACTACCTGCATTCCCTTATCGGATTGCCAGCCGCTGCCAATTTTTAACCAGAAGGTCTTGCCGTCTTTGCTCTTGCGTGGAGTGCAGGCGTCGTACCGTTGTGCCATTATTTTGTTTCCTTCATGTAACGGGTTTCTAGATCGGCCACGGTTGCGGCCACTTCGGCCAAGAACAGAGCAACCTTACGCTCCATCTCGGCCAGCAGTTCAGCGTCACGTTCAACGCGACAAACATGCAGTTGCATCGGCTCAGGCAAGCGCGGATCAAACGACACAAAGTCGCACCAATCGCGCTCAGTGCAAGCCATCTGCCATTGCATCTGGAGCATATACTTGCGGTCAATTGACGCGCCGGTCAGGGTCTGAATATGCGTGGCCGTGTTTGGGCATTTGACCTCAAGCAAGCCGCGCTCGCTAACTAAGCCATCTGGTGACGCGCCGCTAAAGTCAATGAACGGGTGCGGGTGGAAGCCTGTCTCGCTGACCGGATCGTTGACGCTAAAGGCATATGCCGCGCGGGCCTGCGCCTCGGTTTCGATGCCCCAATCCATCGCGGCATTGCGGAAACTGTCAGTAGGCAGGCCGGTCAAGCGCTCGGTGACAAGCTGGGCGTGATAGTTTGCCCGATCTGCGCCATATCCCGTCTTGGTGCGCGCCATCACTTTGTAGATCGCGCTGGCAGTGACCTTGCCGGTGCGAACTGCCAACCAGCCATCAGTGCGCTGTTCAAGCATGTTCGGTTTCCTTTGCGCGTTCGGCCAGCTTTTCGCCCAGGCGCTTAATCGCACCAGCAGCTTGTTTGGTGGTCAATTCGGACAAAGCCGACACTCGATAAGCTTCGCAGATGATACCGGCCTGATTGCCGCCGAGCGCTTCGCACAGGCCGATCATCTGGGCGACGGTGTCGTTGTCAGCTACATCAGTCACAGGCGCGCTCTCGACCCGCTGAGACGCCTTCACGGCTGCAGTTCCGTCATCGTCCTCCACAGGAACACCAAACGCAGTCACAAGTGCGTAGCGGCGCGCGTAGGTCATTGCAGAGCCGAAGCCTTGGGCGTCTTGCTTGCTGGCGGGGACAAACAGCGCCCCTAGCGACATGCTTTCTCCGCTAGCGTGGTGCAGAAGCGTCTCGATCTGTACGCCTCTGTCGTGCGGAACTGGGTGCTGCGTGAAAAACAGATTGTGCTTGATCAGCGCGGGCTTGATGGCCTCAATCACGCCGGTCAAGCTGGCGTACTTGTATTTTTGCTGCCCGACCTGGCCGGTTGCGGATTTGGTCGCGCTTTCGATCTCGCCAAAGGCAAGCGCCATAGCGGAATGCAGCGTATCGACTGCGATTTTGGTTTGAGCGCTCACTTGCTGTTCTCCGAAGGCTGTTTGGGCATGATGGCCGGTCTGCGATAAGCAGCGAGCGGCGCGATGAATTGGCGGTTGCCAGGTTGCGGGCGCATGATGCGCGGCTGCGAGAGGTGGTGCAGGATCACGCCACGACTCCATAATCAGCAGGCCGCGCCGGGATCGCATCCTGCGACGCAAAGCCAAACATGGGCAAAAAGAACAGCGGGCGGCCTTTTGCGGCAAGGACGGCTGCGCCTTGAATTTCCCAAGCGGCGTCCCAAGCGGCGTCCCCAGCGGCGACCCAAGCGGCGTCCCAAGCGGCGTCCCCAGCGGCGACCCTAGCGGCGTCCCAAGCGGCGGCCCCAGCGGCGACCCTAGCGGCGTCCCTAGCGGCGGCCCCAGCGGCGACCCTAGCGGCGTACCTAGCAGCGGCCCAAGCGGCGTCCCAAGCGGCGACCACTTTCTGCCAGCCATCTCTATCCAGCCCGTCCATGAAGTGCCAGAAGTCGAGCAGTTTGCTCCATTGGTCACCAAGCACTTTGCCGGGCTCGGTCAGAACAATGGACGGCGCACCGTCTGCGTTGTCGTTAATGTTCCGCAGCAGCACCGAATGGGCGCGGCTGATGTTCAACGCTTTGGCCGTCGCAATGTCCGCTTCGGCCTGTGCTGTGTTGTTCAACTGGTCGACCGACCAGCCTGCGACAACATGCAGCACCTGACCCTGCGCACACATACACCCGAGTTCGCCGGGGACATACGCGTCGTAATCTATCAGGCTCCCCTTATAAGGCTTGCCTTCACCAAGGTTCCAGCGGGCGATAAGTTCAGAGATTTTCATGGCGTTACAATCCAAACAAGAGTAAACAGCGCGCAAGCCAAGGCCATGACAGGCAGGCCGGTGATGAACTCGCGCGGGTGGTTGCGGATGAGGCGGAGGGCGGCGGTCACGCCCACTGCCCCAACCCATCAGACGAAAACGGGTGTTCCCACATGGCAGCGTGATGGTTGCACAGATATTCGATCTGGCCCGCGCCGATGTATTTGCGTGCAGTTTCGCCACATTCGCTGCAATAATAATCGCGCCTCGCGGTCGGACCTGCAACGCCAGTGCGCTTGACCTGCTCGCCAGCCTTGCAAGACTTAGAGCAAAATCGAGCCCAACCGCGTGCCCTATCGGCGGTGCGTGCGGTGAATTGGCATCCACAATTCTTGCACTTGTATTGCGCAGTGCTGGCCATCAGTGGGCTTCTTCACTGTGCTGGCGCGCGAAGCTGGGCACATGCGCGATGTAGAGCGGCGAAGGCCCATCAACGCCCAGCGCAGCAGCAGCGCGGTTCAGGAACACGCGAGCGCCGCCAATGTCGCCCGCTTCGGCTGCGGCCAGCGCCCATGCGACATGCGACGAAGCGCGGCCAATGATCGCGGCTTGGTCAGCGGCGCTCATGCCGCGCCCCCGCAATAAAACCCGTCGTCCAGCCAGCGCTCATCATCGCCGCGCCAGCCAACCGGAGCCAGTTCAGCCTCGCGGTCTGCGAGCAGGTTCCAAACGTCCATGCACTCGGTCACGCTAAAGATTGCCTCAAGCATCGGCACTTCGGCGCGCTGTGCGAGGCGAGTGTAGTCACCGTCTGCGGCTTCCAGCGCTGCAAGGTATGCGGCTGAAGTTGCGGCGAGCTTGCGCGCGTCGGTAAGGTTGCGTTCGCGCGTGACTGCGAGCCAGTCTGTTTTGTGTGCGGGGTTCATGCTGCCACCTGCGCGGCAAGGCGTGTCGCTTCATGCTGAAATGACCCATCAATCGGGCACTGCCCAAGGCCATCAAGATCAAACAACTGCGCGCCGAAACAATCAACGCCGACCGGCGCGGGCAACACATACTGCGTCCACTGGCTCGACTGCAAACCAAACCCATTGCGCGGAAGGCTGTAGGCGTAGCTGCCAACAGACAGGGTAACTGTGTCGCCCTCGTTAGCGCCACGGATCGCAGTCAGGCATTTGCCAAACTCAGCGTGAAAAGAATAAGCGGCCATTGTAGTATCCCCTGCGGCACCGTGCCGCTGTTGCATATCTCTAAACGCGGGAATTGCACCGTGCAAGCATAAAAGTTTAGCGCGGCAAAAATAATTCAGTTGCGCTAACCCAATCCGGCGGTATGAAAGAGCGCATGACCCTAGACCAATATTTCACTCGCCCCGGTTCGCTTCGGCTGACCGATCTATCTAAGGCCATTGGCGTAACCAAGGGCCGATTGTCGCAGTTGCGGCATTCAAAAGATTGGCCTGGAGCAATTGCGCTTGCGGTTGAAAAGGCTACGGACGGCGCGGTTAATGCGTCGGACCTTAGCCCGGTCGTTCGCCAAGCTCGGGAGACAGCAGCATGACCCAGTATCTCTGGCGGAAATACCAACCGCACAACGATCTCGAAGGCACTACATCGGAACGGATAAACGAGAAGATGATGCGCGAAGGATCGCGGGTCTTGCTAATCGCCATTGCGAAAGCCCACGCTACACGCGAAGGGCCGGATGCCTTGCGCGCGTTTTACAAACTGCGAAGTGAAGAATGATCCGCGACCTTATCGCCATCCTGCCAGCCAAGGCCCGTGAGCGCATCCGTCCTGATTTATTGCCACAGGGCGAGGCTGAACTTAACGAGCGCCTAGCGGCCCGTAAGGCGGTGCGGCGAGCCTATTCACAGGTGCAACGATGAGCCACGCCAATCATCCAATGGGTTTGCCCATGACTTACGCGGCCAAGCTCGCGCAGCGGCACAGCGATGCAGGGTTCATCCTAGCGCAGCTTAACCGCGAATACGGCTATCACGATGTGACCCGCGAACAGATTAAGGCCATGCGCGCTGTTGTTGAAAACGATAACCAGCGCCAGCGTGAATTGTTCCTGCGCGAGGTCGAGAAGGCCGTTCAGGCCGAAGATGGTCAGAAGCGCACGCAAGCGCAGATCGCTTCTGACAAGGCCATCAAGGACGCCAACGACGCACAGCATCTAGAAGCCCGTGAGAAGCGCAGAGAGATTGAGCGCCGCGCTCAGCAGCGTGTACGCCAGCGAAAGCACATTGAAGCGCTACAATCGCTCGCAGAGCGTAAGGATGTTCGCGCTGCGCTTGGTCCCGTCTCTGCACCGGAGATCATCGCCTGTATCGCATGGGCGTTTGGCGTTCAGCCGACGGACGTTGTCGGCGACCGGCGCAAGCGTGACTTTGTAACGGCACGGAATACGTGCGCTTGGGTTTTGATCCAGCGCGGCAATTCATCGTGCCAGGTGGGCCGATGGCTTAACCGCGACCACAGCACGATCTTACACGCGCTCAAGATGTACGAGGCAAACGCAACGGACAAGATGCGCAAGATCGCAGCGAAATACGTGAGGTCAAAATGATCCGGCTGACACTCCCCTGGCCGCACCAGTTGCTTTGGCCCAACGGCTCGCGCGGCAATCACCATGCTGTCAGCGGTCAGAAGAAGAAACATCGCGGATGGGCGACTGCTGAGACATGGCGCTACGCTAGATCGTGGCCAGCAGAGGAAGGTGACATTGCCATTAGGCTGATCGTGTCTGCCAAGCCACGCGGGCCGCTCCCTGATCGGGATAACTGCGCTTCCGCCTGCAAAGCCTACTTGGACGGAATCGCGGATGCGCTGAAGGTCAACGACCGCCGGTTTCGCGCGCCTGTCGTTGAGTTCGCAGACACGCGCACCGGCTCGTTTGTCATCGAGGTAAGCGCAGTTTGCCCCGACTTACTTGCAAGTGATTAACGATAAGGGTATAAGGTCGGCCAACCAATTGCGCTTCTGGGCAGGCGCGCATTTTGGTCGCTTACGTGCCGAAAGGGGGCAACCGAATATGCGTTTTATATCCAGATCAGTTGCCGACCGCAAGGCCATTTACTCATGACAGGATGGGTGCGCCTTTGGCACGATATGCCGACCGATCCTAAGTGGCGAACGATAGCACGCAAAAGCGGTCAGCCTCTGCCATGCGTCATTGCGCTGTTTAATCTCATCATGGTCAACGCCAGCAGCAACGTCGACGAACGCGGGACGCTGTACAACTGGAATGATGATGATGCAGCAGCCGCGCTTGATATGGAGCCAGAAGCGGTAATTGCTATCATCGCAGCCATGCAAGGCAAAGTGCTTGAAACCAATCGTTTAACCGGCTGGGAAAAGCGCCAACCGAAGCGCGAAGATGATGGCGCAGCGGCACGCAAAGCCGCGCAAAGGGAACGCGAAAGAGCGCAAGCGGACGCTGTGTCACACGCTGTCACGCATAGTCACGCACCAGAGATAGATGCAGAGATAGATGTAGAGATAGATAAAGAAGTTATTTGTGCATCTGGCGATGCACTCAAGCCTGAGCATGTTGTCGAGATATGGAACGACACTGCCCCTAGGCTAGGCAAGCCCACAGTCCGCAGCCTCACGCCTGCCCGCCGCGAATTGCTTAAGGCCCGCATAGGTCAATACGAGCTCAGTGACTTTCAGGACGTTTTCGGCAAGATCGAACGCTCGCCATTTTTGCGAGGTGACAACGGCTGGCACGGCTGCACGTTTGATTGGGTATTTAAGCGCGCCAATTTTCAGAAAATCCTTGAAGGAAACTACGACCAATGAGCAATCCACTTCGCCGCGATGGCCTGACCATGTTGTCAACCGGACGCGATGCGCGCCCCGGCGAGACTGTCACGATCCTCGTAAAGGACGATAAGGGCAAAGAGATTGCTGAGCCTATCGTGTTCATTCGAACTAATCGCGCTTATCCTTACGATTTGGCAGATGCGTACAACGCGCGCCGCAGATCACCGCAATCGCCGTATTGGTATGTGGACCACTCTGGCAATATCAAGCCTGGCGAAGCTCCTGCCCGCCCTGTTGACCCGTGGACGCCTGAACCCGGCGAGATCGAAGCAACCAATGCCGTAGTAGCCCGCGCGATTGCCACCGGCATGACGCAAGAGCGGTTCAACGAGCTTGTCGCCAACGGAACGATCACCCGCGAGGTTCGCAAGACCATGCAAGCCGATGTTAGCTGACATACCTGCGCCAGGATACACACGGGATCGGGCGGGGATATTGTCGCCGTGAGAAAAATTGAGCCGGATGCAAAATAGGTGTTGCAATCCGCAACGCTGGCGCTAAGGTGGTTTCAACGCAACGGGCACTGCCCACTCTTTCGGAGGTTCTTATGTTTCACGCTTCTCTCTTTTCCGCCATCACCGAAGCCACTCCGCTGGCTTGCCAAGCTCTCCTTGCGCAAGGCATTCGCTTTGCGGTTGCCGTTAAAAACAGCAAGGGGGAATGGTTCCTTCTTCACGCAGACGACCAGCTTCACGCTGCCGATCTGGCCCACCACTGGGTGCACACAATGGGAGCGCGCGGCGCTTCCTGCCGTCGCATCTTTTCCTATGGCGTTGCCGACAAGCCGTTCCACACGGTTTTCGAGGACGCTGGCTTTTATGAAGAAGGGGAGGCCGCATGACCCCCGCCGACTTCAACCGCATCCGCCAGACCAAGGGGCTATCTATCGCACAGATAGCTCGCATCCTTGGCATTGCAGACAGATCAACCGTGCATCGCTGGGCAACCGGCGAGCGCAATATCAGCGGTCCAGCGTCGGTTGTTTTAGAGATGCTTGATCGGGACGAACTGCCCGCACGTTACATGGAGCAAGGCGGATCATGACCCTACGCGACTTCCTCCGCATCAACTTCGGCTGGGACCTGTACGATTGGGAACCCGGCGAGATTGAGTTTTAGAAAATGAGAATTGACCCGTTAAACATCAAGCTGGACGAGCTGGAACTGTCAGCCCGCACAACAAATGTGCTTTGCCTCGACATGGGGTTCACGACGATCCGCGAGGTTGTAGGCCTAAGTGAACAGGAACTCTTGAGGTTGCCAAACTTTGGGCGCAAATCACTTAACGAGATAAAGGAGGTCTTTAGCATTTACGGAGTGAGCCTTTCCAAAATGAAGGCGATCCCACCGCTTGAGCGATTAAGCGCTCTTGTTGGCCGCGTTCATGCAACCAAAGCCGCATACGAAGCCGCTGTGCGAGAACTGGCAGCGTTTACTAATGGCATGGCTGGCGATCTAAACGATGAGACTGACAGCCCTTGCCCATCGCGCTCAGACAAGGTAGATTGAGGCATGGCCGCAAATGTACAAAATACTGGCGGGAAATATAATCCCAGCGTCAACCTGACTAACGCTGGCCGTGGTCGTCCGAAAGGCGTTCCCAACAAAGTCACCGCTGCTGCCAAGTCTGTCATTGCCGAAGCTGCCGAAAAACTTGGCGGTGTTCAGCGTCTGGTTGATTGGGCAAAAGAGGACCCTGAGAACGAAAGCAAGTTCTGGGCGACGATCTATCCCAAGCTCATCCCAGTGCAGGTGACAGGCGAAGACGGCGCGCCGATCCGTTATGAACAGGTGCAGACCGATGCAGATGCTTTCGCCCGCACAATTGCTAGCCTCGCTGCCAGAGCAGGAACGGGAATCGCACCTAGCCGGACTGAGCATTGAGACACAGGCCGCGCTTCGATGGCACTGGCCATTCTGGGCGCGTCCTAATCAGATGGCACCCGATGGCGATTGGCGAACATGGTTGATTCTGGCAGGGCGCGGCTTCGGCAAGACTGAGGCAGGCGCGCAATGGATTAGACAGCGTGTCGAGAACGGCGCTAGGTCAATCGCGTTAGTGGCTGAGACGCAGAAGGACTTGGAAGAGGTCATGGTTGCGCGGCTGCTGAAGATCAGCCCGCCCGACATGATGCCCAAGGTGCGATACAAGCCTGTCCGCCTGATCTGGCCCAACGGCGCTGAAGCCCTTGGCTACAACGGCACTGAACCCGATCAGCTACGCGGACCTGAGTTTGATACGGCATGGGTCGATGAACTTGCGAAGTACCGCTATGCCCGCGAGCTATGGGACATGCTGCAATTTACGATGCGGCGCGGCGACGATCCTCGCGTTCTGGCAACGACAACGCCCCGGCCCATCCCCGTCCTGCGCGAGATTATGGCGAACCCGTCGACGGAAATTACGCGCGGCTCTACGATGGAGAACAAGGACAACCTGGCCGAAGCGTTCATCGCCGCTGTGGTGGACAAATACGCCGGAACGCGGCTTGGCAGGCAGGAACTGGACGGCGAGATACTGGACGACGTTCCAGGCGCGCTGTGGACGCGGGCGATGATAGACCGCACGTATTGCGACGATCTGCCCGAGATGGTGCGCGTTGTGGTTGCCATTGATCCCAGCGGAACAAACGGCGCGGATGATGGGGACGAGGTCGGCATTGTCGTGGCTGGTCGAGGCATCGACGGGCGCGGGTACGTGATTGAGGACCTGACCTGCAAGCTATCGCCTGATGCATGGGCTAGGCGCGCCATAGAAGCCTACTACAGGCACAAGGCTGACCGTTTGGTAGCAGAGCGCAACTTCGGCGGCGCAATGGTGCAGAGCGTGGTCAGGACGGCAGACCGCAACGTGTCGTTCAAGGAAGTGACCGCGAGCCGGGGCAAGAGCGCGCGAGCTGAGCCTATCGCTGCGTTGTACGAGCAAGGCCGCGTATCGCACGTTAGGGGCTTGTCCGATCTTGAGGACCAGATGACGCTAATGACGATGGCCGGATACGCTGGTGAAGGTTCACCCGACCGCGTAGACGCATTGGTCTGGGCGTTGACTGAAGCCATGTTATCGCATCAGTCTGACCGTGGCCCGCAGCAGCTTGAAGTGATCCCCGTGCAGTCCCCTTGGCGCTAACTTGCCCTTGACCTAGCAGCATGGTATGCAAACGCGCCCAACGTCGCGATGACAGTGGGGCATCGGGGTTACGATGGCACGGACTAAAGCCGAGCGGCTCGCAAAGGTTCACGCAGAAGCAATTGACGGCTTCAACCGCGCCTATGAAGGCTGTGCGGATGAACGGCGTCAGGCTGTCGAGGATCGTCGGTTCTACAGCATCCCCGGCGCGCAATGGGAAGGCCCGTTTCGCGAACTGTTCGCCCGCCGTCCACGGCTTGAGGTGAACAAGGTTCACTTGTCGGTGATGCGGATCATCAACGAATACCGCAACAATCGCATCACGGTCGATTTTACGTCCAAGGACGGCACCGCAACCGACAGGTTGGCTGATACGTGCGATGCTCTCTATCGGGCTGATGAGCAGGACAGCGGCGCTCAGGAAGCGTATGACAATGCATTCGAGGAAGCGGTCGGCGGCGGCTTCGGTGCATGGCGTCTGCGGACCGCATACGAAAACGAGTACGACGATGAGGACGAACGGCAGCGCATCCGGATAGAACCGATCTACGATGCCGATACGAGCGTGTTCTTCGATGCCGATAGCAAGCGCCAGGACAAGTCCGACGCAAAGCATTGCTGGGTCGTGTATTCCGTCACGCGCAACGGCTATATGGATGAGTGGGGCGATGATCCCGCGACATGGCCGAAGGACAGCGAGACGACGCTGTTTGATTGGTCTACGCCGGATGTGGTGTATCTGGCTGAATATTATTGCGTCGAGGAAAAGCGCGAAACGATCCATGTGTTCAAGACGCTGACCGGCGAAGAACTGCGATACACCGACGACGACCTAGAGGATATGTCGGAAACCGTCGAGGACGACAACGGCGACTACATTGAGGGATCGGTGGACGCTGGCATTGAGATGCTTGCGATGGAAGGCACCGACAAGCTGCGCGAGAAGCGCGTGAAGAAGCGCAAGATTCGCAAATACATCATGAGCGGCGGCAAGGTGCTTGACGACTGCGGCTATATCGCGGGCAAGTGTATCCCCATCGTTCCGGTCTACGGCAAGCGCTGGTTCATCGACAACGTCGAGCGGTTCATGGGTCAGGTGCGGCTCGCGAAAGACCCGCAGCGCGTTAAGAACATGCAGCTATCGAAGCTCGCAGAACTGGCTGCGCTGTCGCCGGTCGAGAAGCCGATCTTCACACCGGAGCAGATGGCTGGCCATCAGGTGCTTTGGGCAGAGGACAACCTCAAGAACAATCCATATTTGTTGGTTAACAAGATTGAAGACGCGGCAGGCAACATGCAGGCCGCTGGCCCGCTGGGCTACACCAAGCCGCCCGCGATCCCGCCCGCGATGGCTGCGCTGCTACAGCTTACAGAACAGGACATGGCTGAGATACTGGGCAGTCAGCAGCAAGCCGACGTTATGCAGCCAAGCATGTCTGGCAAGGCTGTGGAGTTGATCCAGCAGCGCGTGGACATGCAGTCGTTTATCTACATGTCGAACTTCGCGAAGGGAATGCAGCGCTGCGGCGAGATTTGGCTCGACATGGCCCGGGAGATTTACGTCGAGGAAGGCCGCAAAATGAAGGGCATCGGCGAACAGGGCGGCTCTGAGGCTGTCGTGCTGAACCAGCCGTTTATTGATGAGGAAGGCGTCCAAACCTTCCGCAACGACCTGACCGGCGCGGACTTTGACGTATCCGTTGACGTTGGCCCATCGTTCAACAGCCGCCGTGAAAGCATGGTGCGCGGGCTTACGGGTTTAATGCAGATGACGACCGATCCGCAGGACATGGCCATTTTGTCCGCGATGGCGATCATGAACATGGAAGCTGAAGGCCTGGGCGAGATTAAGCAATACTACAGGAAGAAGCTGGTCGGCATGGGCGTGTTGATGCCCAACGATCAGGAGCGCGAGGAAATGGCAGCAGCGGCAGAAGCGGCAGCGCAGCTGCAGCAGCCCGATCCGCAGCAGGCCTATCTGCAAGCAGCGGCTCAGAAGGAAATGGCACTGGCTGAGAAGGCTATTGCCGACACGGAACTGTCGCGCGCGAACGCCCGCCGGTCTGAAGCTGATGCAACAGAGACGATGGTCAAGCTGGGCCTAGACGTAGGCGCTGCCATGCAGATCGGAATGCAGCCGCCGCCCGCTGCGTAAATGGGCGCGATTGGGGAGTGCGTATGGATACCGACACAGACATTGAAGAACTGGAACTGATCGAAGGCGAAGGTCAGGAGCCTGAAGATACCGACGCGCCTGTCGTCGTCACATTGGGCGATGAACCCGAAGCCGACGATGAGATTGATTTACCGGACGAAGCGCCAGGGTGGGCGAAGAAGCTGCGCGAGACGGCAGAGGATCGGCGCAAGAGGCTGCGCGAGCTTGAAAAGGAAAACCGCGACCTGAAGGCCAAGGCCGCGCCGGTCGTAGAAGAGCCTGACCTTGGCAAAGAGCCTGACCTTGAGGATTACGACTACGACACCGACGCGTTTAAGACCGCTTGGCGCGAATGGGACGCTAAAGCCAAAGAGGTCGAGCAGCGCAAGGACGCCAAGCGCAAAGAGGCTGAAGAAGCGCAGGAACGCTGGCAAACCAAGCTGACAAGCTACGAGGAAGGCAAGAAGCGCCTTCGTGTGCCAGACTTTGAGGAAGCCGAAGATTTGGTGCAGGGTTTGTTTGATCAGACGCAGCAGGGCATTATCGTGCACGGTGCCAAGGATGCAGCGGTGTTGGCCTACGCCATCGGCAAGAACCCTGAGAAGGCTAAGGAACTGGCAGCGATCAAAGACCCGATTGCGTTTGCTTTCGCGGTTTCCAAACTTGAGGAGCAAGTGAAAGTGTCAACACGCAAACCCAGCGCCAAGCCAGAAGGCACGCTGACTTCGACGGCGCGTAGTTCGTCGATGGACAACCATTTGGAGAAGCTGCGGGCCGAAGCTGAACGCACCGGAGACTACACCAAGGTGTCCGCATATCGCCGCCAGATGAAGGCTAAAGCGGGGTGACTTGCGCGGGGGCCGGTTCAGTGTTATCGTCCCCCGCAGACCTCGCCAGTCTATAAATCCGGCAGACATAGCGGCCCGCCACCCGGCCCTCAAATATGGGTGAGTAGATCGAGGCGTTTGCCTCTCCGCTCATCACATATTTAGGACAATCGCTATGGCTTTTTCCAAGGAAGAACGCGTTCTCTTTGAGGACGAACTCGCAGGCTTCAACGACCTGATGGTCGAATCGAAGGCCGTCTCTGTTTTCGGCACCAATGGCCAGCTTATGGAGCGCGCCAATGACACCATCTGGCGTCCGGTTCCGTATATCATGGCTTCGCAGACCCGCACCATCGGCACGCCGGTTACCGCTCAGGTGGTCAACCAGCTTACCGTGCCGTCGCGCCTGAACATCAACCGCAACGTCACCTGGAGCATGACCGCTCTGGAACTGCGCGATGCGATCCAAGAAGGCAACATCGGTCGTGGTTCGCGCCAGCGTGTCGCGTCGGACATTAACACTTCGGTGCGTACTGTCGCTGCAACGCAGGGGACGCTTGTCGTGCCGATCACTGGCGCTGCTGGCTCCTACGACAACGTCGCTCTCGCGCAGTCGATCATGGACGAGCAGGGCGTTCCTGCTGAAAACCGTTATATGTTCCTCCCGCCGCGTGAAGCCAACGGCATCGCCGGTAACCTTGCAAACGTGAACCGCTCGTTCGGAAATGCAAAGTCGGATGACGCTTTCGAGCGTTCGGAACTGGGCCAGAACATTGCCAGCTTCGACATTTACCGCTCTGACGGCGCAATCCGCCAGACTGGTGCCAACCCGACTGTCACGATGGCCACTAACGGCGCGCTGGTTCGTTTCGTACCTCGCACGCTGGATGCCAACGGCAACAACGTTGACAACCGCACGCAGCAGATCACGGTCAGCAGCACGACCAACGTTGCAGCCGGTCAAGCGTTCCAGGTTGCCGGTCTGGAAAGCGTGCATCAGATCACCAAGAACCCGACTGGTCAGCTTAAGACCTTCCGTGTCATCTCGGTGGACAGCGCCACGACCATGACGATCAGCCCGCCGATGATCGGTGCAAACTCGGCTCCGACCGACGTTGAGCGCCAGTACAAGAATATCGAAGTTGTGACCACTTCAGCCACGGCAAGCTTCACGTTCCTGACCCGCAACACGGCCAACCTTTGCCCGTTCTGGCACAAGGATAGCATCCAGCTTCTGCCTGGCCGCTATGCCGTTCCTAACGATCAGGGCGCGGATGTGATGCGCGGCACGACCGATCAGGGCCTTGAACTGGTGATGACCAAGTTCTTCGACACCTCAACGTTTGTGACCCGTTTCACGTTCGACACGTTTTACGGCGTGGTGAACCTGGCACCGGAAATGAACGGCGTCATCCTGTTCGGCCAGCCGTAAGACTTATGGGCGGGGGTTTCGGCTCCCGCCCTTTTGGCTCTCACCTCTTTGGAGGATTAAATCATGTCTAGTTCACTTCCGGTTCTTTCGCCTTCGGTCGTTACGCTGCCCGCAAACGCACGTATCGCCGTCTATTCTACCTCGTTCTACACCGTCACTCAGCTTCTCGGAAGCGTCCGCGTTCCGCTGTTCGCTGGCGCTGGCTCTTACACATCTTCGACCTTTGCTTCTGGCGCGACTATTGAAGTGACCGGCGGTGATCGTTCGCAGGTGTTCTATAACGTCGGCACTGCGGCCATCGTGCCGGAGTATCCGTTCCAGCCGACGCCTGGCACACTGAACGCCACGGGTACGCTGACTGCGGCGCTCATCTTCGGCGGCATTGTCACCTCGACCACTACCGCTGCTGTGACTGCCACGCTCGACACAGGCGCAATCATGGACGCCGCTGGTACGTTCGCCATCGGTGACTTTGTCGATTGGACTGCCATCAACACGGGCGCAACTAACGCATTTACCGTGACGGCTTCTTCTGGCCACACTGTCGTTGGCGCTGGCGCGGTCGCTCTCAGCACCTCGGGCCGTTTCCGCACGCTCAAGACTGCGGCCAGCACGTTCGTGTCTTACCGTCTGTCGTGATGATTGGGGGGGCGGGTTTAGGCTCGCCCCTATTTTAAAGGGGAGTGCAACGTGAAAGCAGGACTGTACGCTAACATCAACGCCAAGCAAAAGCGCATCAAATCGCAGAAGGCTGCCGGTGATAAGGTCGAAACCATGCGTAAGGTTGGAAGCAAGGGCGCTCCGACTGCTGCCGCATTTATGCAATCTGCAAAGACTGCGAAAAGCCGCAAGAAATGACCGCGTTCCCTGAAATGGTCTATCGCGTCCCTGGCCTGCATCGCGGGCAGAACGGCGAGACTTACAGCTATCTTGGCGTGAACGATCAGGCTGAACTTGACGAAGCGTTGGCATCAGGCTGGCACCTGACCATGCCCGAAGCCATCGCAGCGGTTGATGCGCAGGCGGTGGTCGATGAGGTGGTCGAGGCGCAAGAGGCTATCGAGGCCGTGACGGATGAAACCCGCGATGTGCTGGAAGCCAAGGCCAAGGCGCTAGGCGTGTCGTTCAACTCGCGCACAAGTGACGCAACCTTGATCCAGCGGATTGCGGCTGCATGAGCCAGGAGCCAACCAAGGAGCAGGAAGAAACTGCTAGGCGGATAGAGGAATATCTCACGCGCAACAATTCCAAGCGGTTTGTGCAGCGGATCATGCTGCCCTTTAAAGCGCCTGTTGCGATTGATGACGAAGACCCCAAGGGCAAGCGGGTTATGACGCATAAGATGGCTTGGGGCGAGGCTGATGGAAAGTTTTACGTCTATCCGACTGTGATGGAAGACCCAGAGAACAAAGGCGCGCTCAAGAACTATGGCAAAACCGCTTTCGATGAGGCTATGCGCCGCCGTGATTTTATTGCATTTGACAAGAGCGAAGATGCCGATTGGTTTTCCAAGAATTACAAGTCATATTGGGATAAATTAGGCTATAATCCGGAAATGAAGCCATGAGCTACACGATCCGCCAGTTTGTTGAAAGCGCGTTGGAAGAGATCGGCATGGCTGCGTATGTGTTCGACGCAGCGCCCGATCAGCTTCTGAGCGCGGCCAAGCGGATGAACTCCATGCTTGCAGAGTGGAACGCGCGCGGCATACGGCTAGGCGCAACGCTCTACAGCAATCCGGCCGACATTGACTTGGACGCTGATAGCAACGTGCCAGACAACGCGAACGAAGCGATCATCACGAACCTCGCGCTGCGTATCGCACCGATGTACGGCAAGTCTCCCATGCCTGCCACGGCGCTGAACGCCAAGCGCGCTTACGATGTGATGCTGCTGAACTTCTCGCAGCCGGTCGAGATGCAGCTTGGCGAGATTCCGTCTGGCGCTGGCAACAAGCCTTGGCGGTGGTATGATCCGTATACACCTGAAGCGGAACCTATTCTGACCGACGGCAGTAACAGCCCATTGGAGTTTTTCTGATGCCGACAATCAACCAGCTTTCCGCAGTGGACAGCCTTAACAGCGACGATCAGGTGCCGGTCTGGTCTGCCTCGCAAGGTGACGGGCGCAAGTTCTCGCTGACCACTTTGGTATCGTTTCTTTCGTCTGCGTTCACGTCGCTGACTGTTAGCAGCTACGTGCGCCTTCCTGCTGTGGCGGTGTCTGCACTCCCCGCAGCCGCCACAGCAGGAAATGGCGCGCGGGCAACGGTAAGCGATGCCACGGTGACTACGTTTCACGCTGCGGTGGTCGGTGGCGGCTCAAACATGGTGCCGGTCTTTGTTGATAACGGCGTTTGGAGGATCGGATGATGAGTAGCGTATTTTCGCCCGCGTGGGGTTCAACGATTAGCATTACGAACGACACCACGGCGACGGCTGCGGTTGCGATTCCGAAGCAGGCGAACGCACTGGTGCTGACCAATACGAGCGCGACGGCCCGCGTCCATGTGGTGCTGACTGAGTATCAGAGCGAAGGCGGGGCGCTGCCTACGGGCGAAGTGCCGACCACTTCCAACGGCCTACCGATCCTGCCTAACCAGCAGATTATGGTGTATGTTGGCCCCGGCCTTAGCGTTGTCCGCACCATCGCGACGGCGGTTGACGGTGCCATCATCGTAACGCCAGGCGATATTTGGTAATGGTTCAAATCCCGATCATTTCGGGGATATACACAGACGGCGCGGCGGATTTTAGAACGTCGATGCCGGTCAATTTGCTGCCCGTCCCAAAGGCGCAGGGCATCAGCAACGGCTATTTGCGGCCCGCTGATGGCATTGTGGCGTTCGGCACGGGTCCAGGCAATGATCGGGGCGGCATCGTCTGGGAAGGCGTCCATTACCGCGTGATGGGCAGCAAACTGGTCAGCGTGTCGGCGGTCGGCGCGGTCACGGTGTTAGGCGATGTGGACAACGATGGCCAGCCGGTGACGTTGGATTACGGCTTTGACTATCTCGCCATCTCATCGAACGATAAGCTGTTCTACTGGTCTGGGACGGCCTTGACCCAAGTGACCGATCCCGATCTAGGCGCGGTCAACGATGTGCTCTGGGTCGATGGGTTTTACATGACCACCGATGGCGAGTTTCTCGTTGTCACTGAACTGAACGACCCGTTCTCTGTAAACCCGCTCAAATATGGATCGTCTGAGGCTGACCCTGACCCGATTATCGCGCTCTTGAAGGTGCGTAACGAGGTCGCGGCGCTGAACCGGCACACCATTGAACTGTTTGACAACATCGGCGGGCAGCTCTTTCCGTTTCAGCGAATCGAAGGCGCGCAGATTGAAAAGGGCTGCATTGGCAAGGATGCGTGCTGCATCTATTTAGATGCCATCGCGTTTGTCGGCAGCGGGTTTAATGAGGCTCCTGGCGTTTACATCGGTGCAAATGCGATGGCCACCAAGGTCAGCACGCGCGAGATTGACACGCTCCTGCTAGCCTACACTGATACAGAATTGGCGGCTACTGTCGTGGAAGCGCGCAACGACAAGGCAAACCAGCTTCTCTACATCCACTTGCCAGACCGGACTTTGGTTTACGACGCAGCGGCTTCGCAGGAGATCGGGCAACCGGCTTGGCATGAACTGACGAGCGAACTGGAAGGCTATGCCCGTTATAAAGCGCGCGGGTTTGTGTGGAATGGCAATGATTGGATTGCTGGCGACCCGTCGGGGACAAGCCTTGGCCGGATGACAGACACGATCAGCAGCCACTATGGCGACCGTGTGCGCTGGGAGTTTGCGACGGGCATCGTCTACAACGAAAGCGCCGGGGCTGTATTTCATGAGCTTGAACTTGTCGCGCTGCCAGGCCGGGGGGCATTTGGGTTAGAGCCGTTCATTGAGACTAGCTACAGCTTGGACGGCGAAGAGTGGTCTATGGGCCGCACGATCAGCGCAGGTACGCTAGGACAGCGCCAGAAGCGTCTGGCATGGTTCCAGCAGGGCGCAATGCGCAATTGGCGCGTGCAACGCTTTCAGGGGACCAGTGACGCGTTCCTGTCGTTTGCGCGGTTGGAGGCGCGGCTAGAGCCGCTGGCTTGGTAATGGCGCTGAACAGCCTCAAACTGACGCGCAACCAGCTTGCGTCGTTCCTGAAAGACCCGGAGCAGATCAAGCAGTTTGAGCGGCTGACTGCGCTGGTTGACCTGTATCTGAACCAAGGGACGGTTGACGAAAGCGACACGGTGCTAGGTTCGGTGTCGGCAACCGCGAACGCTGCAAACAGCCTAGCGGTGGACCTTGACGCCCGCGTTCGGTATCTTGAACTAGCACCGCGCGAAGAGATCGTTATTCCGCCTGCATCGGGCGGCGCGGGCGTGACGCTGACAACGGTTGAGGTCAATGTTGGATCGGTCCCCAAGAGCGGCGGATCG
>Ga0181356_1000077_pt1 | contig 36498 bp, 46 predicted proteins | sample Fa13VDMM110SN_FD_130104 | JGI IMG/M metagenome (GOLD analysis project Ga0181356, IMG submission 130104) | Freshwater viral communities from Lake Michigan, USA - Fa13.VD.MM110.S.N | ecosystem: Environmental > Aquatic > Freshwater > Lake | place: USA: Michigan | collected 2013-09-24 | reverse complement strand
GGTCACTAACGCATTCGCCTTTTGCTCGGCCCTACCCCCACCCCCTCGCGCGCGCCGGCGCGTCACTAGCAGCGTATGGATCCTAACGCGCGAGCGTAGCAGCGAGCGAGCTGCAAGCGTAGCGGCCTAGCGTTGCGCCATATAGCCTGGCAGCGGAGGCGCATACGTTGTGGCCATATGGGTAGGCAATGACATTGCCTAAAATGTTTCTAGGTGGCGCGTCAAGGCGCTTGACACTATGGCGAATGTGCTAGATAGCTTGGGGCGTCAACTAATCAGGAGATACCGATATGTCCTTTATCGCATCACAGGCCAAGCGTGAAGCAGCCGCGCTCAAGGCATCTTACAAGCGCCGATATGACCGTTGCATTGAACTGTCACGCCAGCCGGGCCGCAACGCCAACCTGGTCGCCGCCGATAAGGCAGAAGCCGCCCGCATCAAACGGGCATACCTGTAAAACCGCCAGCAAGGGCCGCTAGAGCGCATCTAGCGGCCTAAGCGGTCACCATACCAAACGGGTGCGAGATGCGCCCTAGCAAGCTTCTAGAGGGAAACACGATGCAAACCTATCAAATCGAATACACCGACACGTTCGCCGGCGAGGCTAACTATTCGTGGGTCCGGCGCGCCAGCGTTACGATGCCCGAGCTGACCCATTACGGTTACGACGGCGGGACAAATTACGCGAAGGCGAACCGGGCGTATACGCGGGAGCTTATGCGCCGCGCTAAAGCCGCCGTAGGTCTAACCGGCGTGCGCGGCGTGCGCGCGTCCTATGGCGACACAATCGAATTCCGTCCCTATGGATCCTGTACCGTCCTGTTCATCGCCTAACCCTGGCGCAAACCACCAAAAACAAACGCCGCGCGGAGCAATCTGCGCGGCGTTTCGATTGTCATGCCGATTGTCACGCCAAAAAGGCCATCTGGTCATACAGTGACTAGGTTTGGCCTCTCGGATTGTCATATTGTCACTTGGAAAAAAGTCCAAGTTACCGCCACGATATGGGGGGGGATTTATACCCGTATAATATTAATTTCAAATCTAACACTTCCAAACCAATGACAATATGACAATCGCACCTCGGCAAACGCCCGCGCTCACTGACCAGCCGCGATTGTCACGCGGCCTCCGCGCCATGACAATCGGCGACAATCTGCGCCCCTGGCATGACAATGCGCCCGCCACAATTCAACACAATTGGAACGGACGGCGAACAATCTTCGCCACAATTGAACACAATTGAAAGTGTGCTTTGGAAATCCGCAACCGGCGGCTGAAAAGATTGTCGTCTAGCAAATCTGCGTGACAATCTCGTTTCCGGTTAGGCGTAGGCCTACGCCTAACGATATTCGAGACGCGACGCAAGGGGCGAAAAAGGCGCTTGACACCTATGGCAATTCTGCTAGGTTAGCCGCTCCAATCACACATTAAGGCATACGAAAATGATCATTTACGAAGGCCCTAGCGCGATCGACGGCGCGCCGATCGTCGTCATTTTGACCGGCTTGGACACAAAAAGCCGGAACGAAAAAACGGGCGCCATGATCCAGTCCTGGATCATACGCGCCGATATCGCTCCCCATATCGCGGTCAAGAGCGGCGCGGATGCATCCATTTGCGGCGATTGCGTGCATCGCCCGGTCAATGGCGGATCCTGCTACGTCAAAACCTTTCACGCTCCCCTGTCCGTCTATAACGCGTACAAGCGCGACCGATACCCGCGCGCGACCCTGGCACAAGCGGCAAGCGCCGTTGCCGGCAAGATTGTTCGGTTCGGATCCTATGGCGATCCGGTCGCTGCGCCGCTCGCCGTATGGGACGCCCTCGCCAGCACGGCGAGCGGTTGGACCGGCTATACACATCAATGGAAAACCGCGCCGGACGGCTTTAAGCGGCTGACGATGGCGAGCGCCGACAGCTCTGGCGAGGCGGTCACGGCGCGCGCGACCGGCTGGCGTACGTTCCGTGTTCGCACGGCAAGCGAGGCAATCGCCGATAAGCTCGAGATCATCTGTCCCGCGTCTAAGGAAGCCGGGTATAAGACGGACTGCGCGAGCTGTAAGGCTTGCATGGGAACCGCCAGCAAGGCGAAGGCATCGCCCGTAATCATCGCGCACGGTGCGACCGCTCGCCGGTTCACGCTGACGCGTAACGGCATCGCGGCCTAGGGAGCGGCCTAGTCACCCCTTGCCGGCAACGGCGAGGGGCTTCTAGGCCGCTTTGGCCGCTAACGAGAAAGAACCGCCATGCATACCTTCGCCGACTACCGCGCCGCTCCCGACGCCCTAACAGCTCGCGCGATCGAACGCGCGATAGCCGCCGCCGCGACCGCCGCGCATGCCGCCTATCAGGCGGATCCGACCGACGCTAACCGCGACGCGTTCATATCCGCCGCCGCGACCGATTGCGCCGTTGCCTATCACGCGACGCACGGCGAGCCATGGCGCGCGTGAAAATAGGTGTTGACACCCTAGCACACTTGCCATAGACAAGAGGGACAGGGGCAATCAAGCCCTAGGGGAGATCGCCATGCGCGAAGCCATCAACATCATCGAAACTTCGGCAGACCTGTTCTGCGTCCGCGTGACGTATGCGGGCCAGGTCCGTGAAGAAATTGAAGTCTCGCGCGCTGACGCGTGGGAAGTGGGCGTCAGCCTGCTTTGCGATATCATCGACGGGGACTAGTCCCCGTCGACGTCCCGTCACGCCCTGGCCCGTCAGTCCCTAGGACCGGCGGGCTATTTCTTTTTAGCCGTCTTCGCCGACGCCTTGAACGCGGCGTCAGCCGGCGCGCCCTTCGACCCTGGCTTGTTCATTTTCTCGCCAGATCCCGACGCGATACGCTCGCGTTTCGCGTTGATGTTGGAATAAAGACCGCGCGGCATTACAGTAGCTCCATGATTACCAGCCAATCCTAACCCAAAAGGCTCTCCCATGGCAAAGCCCGCAAAAGGAAAAGCCGTCGTTAAGGTCACTGACGATGGCAAGCGTGTATCCTACGGACAGGCCGGCAAGGCGTCCGACGGTGGCCCGCGCGTCCGCCCTAACACCGCCAAAGGCGACGCCTATTGCGCGCGCTCCGCTGGCCAGATGAAGGCCAGCCCCAAGGCGGCAGCGGACCCTGACAGCCCGCTCCGGCTGAGCCGCGAGCGCTGGAAGTGCAGCGGTAAGAAAAGTGGCAAATAAGCCTTGACACCCTAGCAGACTTGCCGCACTGCTAACGCTCCAACCACGGAGCGACCCTGATGAAACTGATCCTTGACACCCTCGAACGCGCGCGGCTCGCCGCGAGCCCGTCCGACGCTATCACCCTGGCCGACGCGATCGCCGACCTTGACGCCCTCGGCGACGCCCTGACCGCGCGCGGCATCGACTTGAGCGAATTGCCCGACGCCCTCGCCGCCCTGCAAGCCCTGACCGACCACGCCCGCACGCGACCGTTCGAGTCGTGCGGCGAGGCCGACGGCACGACCACCGTCGAAGACCTGACGCCCGGTGCCTTCGCCGACTGGCTGGCCGACCTCGACCGGCTCGCGTCATGATCGCCGCGTTCAAACAGGCGACCGGCATGAGTGACCGCGAGCTGGCCGCGCTGCTAGGCGTCGCGCGCTCGACCGTCCAGGCGGGCCTTGCCGGCAAGCTGCGCCTTAAGATCTCAGACACCGCCCGCGACGCCCTCGCTGCGGTCGTGACCGAACGGCAACAAGCCCTCGCGCAGCTCGCGGCGGACTTGACAACCTAGCACCATTGCTAGACATTATCCCAACCAATCACAGGAGACTTGACTATGTTCGACCCTCAAGACGTCCACGGCGGCGAGTGCGCGCACTGCGGCCAGTGGTTCACCGATAACGAACACGACCTCGACCAGAGCGGCCACTGCGACGACTGCGCCAAGGATCTAGCCATCGACGCACTGGACGACGCCCGCGCCGCCATGATCGACGCGAACGAGGCGCGCCTTGACGCCCGCCTGGCCTATGAGAACGCCCTCCAGCACGCCTATGACGTGGGCGCTGACCTGCCGGCGACTGACTGGCTGGCGGTCGCGGCTGACATCGTAGGGGTGCGCCGGTGATCCTCAAACCCCACCCCGTCTACGGCTCGCCGCACATGGTGGCCACCGACCTGACGACCTCATTTGAACGGTGCATGTCAGACGTCACCCTCGCCATTGGCCGCATCGAGCGGCTGCCGGCGGGCCTGACCGACGACCAGCGCGACCGCCTCGCCGCCGCCGCCGAGCGGCTGGCCGCAGCTCTCCAGGAGACAGCCCAATGACCGATCCCCGTGACCATCGCCGCGTTGCGGCCATGCAGACCAGCCAGTCTGAACGCGGCTGGGACTTCCGACCGGCTGACGAACCGCCGCTGTGGTTCAAGGCCTTGGCCGAGGTATTCCGCCCTCGATCTCTCATCCTGCTGGCCGTGATGGCTGGTGTTCTCTCGCTCTTTTGGGGAAAAATCTAATGAAAAACGACAACAGCATCGCCGACTACATCGTGCCCGCTATTTTCTTCGCGTGCGTAGCAGCGTGGCTCACACACATTATCGCCTGCCTCTCTACCGGGGCGTGGGGCTTTCTCATTGCGGGCGCGTTCTTTTTCCCCGTGGCCATCATCCATGGTGTTGGTGTCTGGTTCGGAGCTTGGTGACATGACCATGACTGACACCTGGCACACCGAACTGACGCAGGACGGCGACCGCTGGTCCTTCACACTGACGCAGAACGGCATCTGGCATAGCGGCGGGATGAACTATCGCAGCCGCCAAGCCGCGCTCAAAGCCGCTGACTGGCATCGGTCGTGGCCGGTGCTGCCGTCGATCGCCGACCAACTGCAAGCGGCTGGGCTGTGACGCCCCGGCTCCGCCTCGCCCGCAACTTCCTGCTGGCCGCAGCAGCCGTCGCCCTGCCCATCATAGGGCTTGTCGAGATGCTGTTGCCGCGCTAATCTCTGCCCTCGCCCTCCCCGGCGAGCCTTCTGTGATTGGTTGGCCTTAGGCCCGCGCTGCTCCCTCGGCGCGGGCCTATTTCTTGACCAGCACCAGCCCCTCGCGGGCCTCCGGCTCGACCAGACGACGCAGGTCGCTCTTGGACAGGCCACGACCGACGCCAGGGGCAAGGAAGATCTGCTTCTTGGTCGGGTAGTCGGCGGATCCAAGCCGCCCCATGTCCTGCCAGCCCGCCTCCTTGAGGGCGTGCAGCAGCGCAGGCTGCGGCACCTTCACCCCGTCCTGCCGCGTGGCGGCGAGACGCTCGCACAGCGCCTGAAACGGCGAGCCAATGGCGCCATGGGCGAACTCGCCGACGCGCTCGCGCATCATCTGGACCAGATAGCTTTCGGCGATCGACATGCCGTGCTCGACCAGATTGTCCTTGAAGTCGGTCAGCGGCGGCGCGGCACCCGGGTTGAACGCCCGCACGTCGCGCTTGGACAGCCACGAGGCGCACGCCTCGAACCCGCCGTCCTTGAACCACGCCCACAGCGCCTGCCCATCCGCCGGCGTCATGCGCGGTGCGTGCGACCAGACGCAGCACCAGCGCCGATCCTGCGACGGCAGCGCCAGCGGCACCGGGTCGTTGGAGAAGGCCAGGACGAACATCCGGTTGGCCACCTCATAGGGGTGCTTGTTCTTGCGGTTGACCGGCAGCGTCTCGGGCGGCGCGGCGATGATCGGCTTAAGCTTGTTCGCCAGCGCCCGACGTGTCGAGGCGTCCGGCTCGCGCAGCTCGTTGATCAGCAGGATCTCGCTCTCCAGGTGGTAGTCAAACTGCGACTTGAGGCTCTCGTTGTCGACCAGCCCGCGGTTGCGCATGTGCGGGCCGCAGACCGACCAGATGAACGGTGCCCACATGCTGTTCTTGCCGCAGCCCTCGTCGCCACCGTGCAGGACGGCGTGGTTGATCTTGACCGCCGGGTTCTGGAGCTTATAGGCCATCACGTCCCACAGGTGCTCCAGCACGAACTCGTCGGGCACCAGCAGGCGGCAGTGCTCCAGCCACCGGGTCGGGTCACCCCCGCCAGTAATCGGCGGGCGGGCGTCACGCCAGCGGTTCGCCAGCGGCTCGCCGCCGTGCGCCACCAGCACGCCCTCGCCGGCGGCGTAGGTGACGCCAGCGACCGACGCCGCACCCATCGCCTGCCGGTTCTCGTCAAAGCAGACCGACGCCTCGACCTTGCGCCCCGAGTGGATGCTCTCGCACTTGATGTGCCGATAGAGGGCGTTGAAGGCTTGGCGGCTGACCTCGCGGCGGTCCTCCAGGTCGAAGAAGCAGTCCTCGATCTGGACGTAGGCGAACCGCTTATACCACTCCCGCCGCTCGACCCGGCCCAGTTCCTTGCGGGTGACCTCGGCGATCACGTCGTCGGCGTCCTCGGCAAAGAAGGTGGTCGGCGTCAACGCCGCCTGCACCCGCTGCATCTGCTCGGCCAGCAGGTCGTCACGCAGGCCGGGGGCGGTGTTCGGCCCGCCGTTCTGGTGGACCCAGTCGAGGAAGACCTGCGACGTCAGCGTCTCGCAGTGGCCGTGATGGCAGCAGAACGCCCGGTCGAGCGGACGGTAGCCCGCCTCGATCGACCCGTCGGAGTGCTTGTCCTTGTTCGGGCAGACCACCGGCATCCAGCCCGAGTGGTTGGCACGGCCAAGGACCATGCCCTGATCGGACAGCCACTTGAGCACGGCGTCGTCGCCCGTGTCGGCCAGCCGCAGCGAGATGTGCGAGGCGGTGTCGGCCTCGTCGGGCACGACGTCGAGGGCGGTGCAGATCTGCTCCAGGGTGAACTCACGCCCCGGATGGAACTCGACCAGCCGGGCGGCGAAGGCGTCGCGTCCAGGCTTGAGGTTGACCGAGCCGGGGATACGGAAGTTGCGCACCGCGTTCGTCGCGCCCGGGTCGGTGTAGCCTGCCTTGGCGATGGCCTTGATCGCGGCGACGAACGCCGCCTTGGGAGGCTGGTCGGCGAAGGCGTAGCCCCACTGGAAGGAGCCGGGCGACGTCTCCATAATCCACGTCGGCTCCAGCGGCGGGCGCTTGGACTTGGTGCCGATGTCGTCGAGCATCATGCACAGGATGAACTCGCAGTTGGCCTGCGCGGCGCTGACGCCGTCCGTCATCCGGTCAAGGATGAACGAGCCGGTGTTGAGGTATGCCGCAGTGCCCGGTTTCACGCCCTCTGACGGCAGGAACGATGGCCAGGTGTACTTGGGCGAGCCGTCAACGAAGGTGCCCTTGGCGGGCTTCTGGTAGACCAGCAGGGCGGTGTCGCCCTCCGGTGCCAGCTTGCAGATGTAGTCGACGAAATCGCTCATGATGCCCCTCTGATTTTTTGCTCGAACGCCTTGGCCTCGCGCCAATCGTTCCCGTTGCGGCCCTGCTTGCGGGCGCTGAAACTCCACGCCATGCTGTCCGCCGTATCCAACAACTCTCTGACCGCCGCATTCTTGAGGGCAGTCAGCTTAACCCCAAACCCGTGCAGCCGTATATCGGGGCGCTCAAGTTTGATGGCGCGCAGCAGCGCCTCGATGCCGCCGGGCGCGCCCTGCCGCTTGCACACAGATCCTACACCCACCCACGCGCCGGCCTCGATGCGCGCGCCATAGTCACGCAGATGGCGGACGTAGTCATCAGGCGACGACCCTTGCAGCACAGGCATCAGCGCGAACGGTGGCGGTCCGTCAAACGCTACAGCAAGAGCTGCGCGCAGCGCGTCGAACCGTTCGATCGTCAGCCGCTGGTGATCCAGCAGCGTCAGCCCGGTCTTTTCCAGCATAAACGGCTCGCACATATAGTCCTGCGTTGCCGCAATCGTGATGTTGACCACGCCCTCGGTGTGCAGCCGGTGCAGTTGACCGGCGTAGACCTCGACCGGCTCCGGGTAGTGCCCGTGCTTGGCCAGCTTGGTGAACGCGCCGCTGTCAATCATTACGTCAGCGCACGGGATGGGTTTGCGCCGCGTCTCCAGCCGGTGAATGCTGATGCACGCCCGCTCGAAATGCTTTGCGTCCCCTGGCTGGTGCAAACCCGGGTAGAAGGTGGGAAATCGACGGGGGCCTTCCACAGCCCCCGTCCCCATTTCACTGTTCATGCTGTGCGGTGTTCCGGATTTCCGCTCCTTTTTTGCTATTGATCCAACGCGCTCCACAGCGGAGACGCCCCTCGCGCCAGACCGTCACCTCGGACAGCCCGGCAATCTGGTCGGCGATGGCCTGCGCCACGCCCTCGTTCGTCGGCTCGACACGCCCGTCGAGCATCTTGTGGTCCCATTGCGCAAGGCAGTTTTCCAACTGCGCGCGCATCGACCATGCGTTGACCAAGTCGCCCTGCCACCCGATCTCCACGAACCATGTGTGCCCGTGGACTTGGTCGGCGAACGGCCCTTGGTGGCTGGCGTCGAACGACGAACTGACGAAACTGGTGATCATTTCCCATACCTCTCCCGAATGTTGACCTCTGCCGCGAGCGGTAGCCCCGCCGCCCACGCGGGGGGCGCTACCATTACGGCTTCAAGCTGCGCAGCGGCAGCCTCTACATCGTCCGCCTCCAGCACTATTTCGTCATGGACGTGCAGGATGACCCTCTGCCCTGCCGCGTCAAGGCGGCGTAGCGCGTCGCGCAGCAGGTCGTTGGCTGTCGCCTGGACGATGTTCTCGCAGGCGAGCCCGTGCCACAGTCGCGCGCGCGGCCACTCCTTCGCATCCTGCGCAGGCTTCCACGCCGCCTTGGCGTAGGTGATGCCGTCGCGCTCAAAGCGGGCGTGAGGATAGCACAGCACCCGGCCCGACGGCAGGGCGTACCACAGGTGCTGGCGGTCGTAGAGATAGGTGACCCGCCCGGCGGTGAACTCGTGACCCGGCTGGCGCATGGCGATCGTATAGGCCCGCTCCAGCGCGGACCACTGCTCGACCGCCCACGGGTTCGCTCGCCGCCACGCCTCGACCATGCGGCGCGACTGCGCCTCGGGCATGACGACGCTGTAGATGCGGCCCATGGCGGTAAACGCGCCGACCGACCCGCCGAACCCGCAGGCCAGCTCCTGGACCTTGCCGACCTGACGCTGCGCCTTGTCCACGTCAGCCACGCCGACGCCGAACGTCGCCGAGGCGTTGACCTTGTAGATGTCCTCGCCCGTGCGGAACAGGTCCAGCTTGGCCTCGCCAGCGGCGCAGTTTGACAGCCACGGGTTCACCCGCGCCTCGATCGCCGACCAGTCCGCCGTCACCAGCATCTTGCCGGGCGGGGCCATCAATGCCGGACGCAGCATCCCCTTGAGGACGTTCGTCACCCGCGTGCCGAACTGAGGGATGATCTGGTGGCCACGCACCATGGCGTGACGCACCGCCTCGGGTTCTTCCGCCGCGTCTCGGCTCAGATTATGCGCTTGCAAGCCGTAGCTGGACGCCCGGCCTGTGGCCGCGCCGCCGGCGAACACGAACGCGCCGCGCACCCGGTGGTCCTCCTCGTCGGCCAGGTCCGCCATGCGCGCGAACTTGGCGACGCTCGACGCCCACAGGTCGTCGGCGCACTGGACCACGTCGGCCACGTCGGCGGGCACCTCGTCGGGGTTCTCCTCGGCCAGCACCAGCAGCGAGGCCCGCACGTTCTTGTCGATCGACCGCTTCGTCTCCTCGCCCTTGGTGACCATCATCAGGTCGCGCGCCTGCGGGCCGACGCGGTCCCACACCCACTCCCGCATCCGGGGGCTGCGCACCGACGTAACTGCACCCTTGGTGACCGAGACGACGAGGGCCTGTATCTCCTCCAGCTCGGCAGCGGCGTAGACCTGCGCGGCCTTGGCCAGCGGCACGTCGACCAGCACGCCTGCGTCGTTGATCCGCTCGTTGACGTGGTAGTCGGCCAGCTCCTCGGCGGACAGGTCGCGCATCCCTTGCGAGATGGCCCGCATCGCGCGGACGTCACGCTCGCAGTACTCGACCAGCGCGGTCATCAGGGCGGCGTCGTCATTGAACGTGCCGTCGGGGCGAGGGATGCACAGCGCGCGCACCAGTTGGCTGCCACGGTGGTCCTTGCGCATCGCTGCGCCAGCGAAGCGGCCTGCGTCCTCCAGGCTACCCGGCGCGCAGTTGGCGCGGGCCTGCGTGGCGGTGCAGTAGAACTGCTCCAAGTCGTAGTTGATCTGGAGAACATACCAGAACACCAGCCGCTCGAACGCGGCGTTGTGCGCGCGGATTTCGCCGGTGTGGTTGCGCACCTCGTCGGGGAACGGCTGGCCGGGCAGCCAGGTCTGCACCTCGTCATCGTCGAACGCCCACGACATGCACAGCACGTCGGTCGACGGATCGCGGGCGTAGTTATAGACGCCGTGCGCCTTGAGATCGCAGCGACTGCGCGTCTCGAAATCTATCCAGAGTGTCTTCATGTGATTGGTTGCTACTCGCGACCCCCGGCGGAGGGGTGGGAACGCCGGGGGTCACTTTCACTCCGCTTATGCGGCGCGGCGACGGCGCGTGGGGGGAGCCTCATCGGCATCGCCAGCCGCAGCTTCACCCGGTTCCGGCTCCTTGTCCATAGCGACCCACTCCACGACGTCGAAGACCGGCGTGAAGATGCGACCGTAGGACTTGTGCAGGTAGTGCGCCTTGCGGAGGATCACGATCGGCACAGGCTTGGACGGGTCTTTCTCGACCTGCGCCGCGATGGCGAGGCCGAGCGCGGTCAGGGCCTTCTTGCCGCCGACCGAGGTGGCCGAGTAGCGGGCGTTGATGCCTGCGTCCTCGCCCGAGATGCACTTCACGGACGCGCCGATCTGCACTTCCCAGCCCTTGGCGCAGCCGTCCGGCACGGGGCCGTGCTCGGGCAGCGGGGCCGTCACCGGACCCATGGCCTCGCCAAGCACCTCGCCGTTGCCCCAAGCGATGAAGCCGTGGACGAACGAGAAGGGATTGACAGCCCACTTGCTGTCGCTCTCGACCTCGGTCTGGTCAGCACCGAACACCCAGTGGCCGGTCTTGTCCATCTTGAGGATGATGCCGCCCGCGCCCGTCTCGACGGTGGCCTCGACCCGGCGCAGGGCCGAGGTCAGGTCGCCGACGGAAGGGAGGCCCGCGTTTCCGAATACAGTCATATTGCTCATTGTCTTTTTCCTAGTTCAGCTTGCTAAGGGCGGCAGAAAGTTGACGCCCGATCTGGACCACCGCAGGGCGGGGGTCCGTCTCCACCGCGAGGGTGGACCCCGACGATACCGCGACAACCATGTCAGAAGGAAGGTCGATCTTGTGCTTTTTGAGCACCTTCTCGGCCTGCGCCACCGACAGCAGTTCGGTCTTGGTCACGTCAGTCTTGGTCAGGCCGAGCCCGATCAGCGCATCCTGCGCCGTCGTCGGGTCAGCCCAATGTCTCGTTGCGCGCTTGGCGACCAGCTTGTAGCCGGGCACCGGCACGTCGTTCTCCAGCAGTTGATGCGCCAGAGCGCGGCACTGCGCAAGGAAGTCCTCGATGTCAGGGGCGACGGCGAGGTAGGACGCCAACTTGTCGGCGTCGATCGCTTGCATTGCGGCCATCTTCATGCGGTCCAGTTGGCCGGTCTTGATGGGGCAGATCGGCTTGGCCGTGCACCACTTGCACCAGTCGCCGTCCGCCAGGGGCGCACGCGGCAGCCCGGCGGCGTTGACGGCGCGGACCAGTTGGCGCTCGAACTCGGCGATGCGCTCGACCGTAGTCGTCCACGTCCGCAGAAACGGCGGCTGGATGATGACGCACTCGACCTCGGTGACGTCCTTGAACGCCCACGCACAGGACGGCGTGCGCATGGCAGCAGCAGCGTAGAACATGAGCTGCGGGTTCTCCTCGGCCTCGACCATCAGGCCGTCGCCGAACTTCCAGTCGAGGATGACGGCCTTGCCGTCCAGCCGACCGACGATGTCGGACGAACCGAACACGCCGGGCATCAGGTCGCCGTAGCTGACCGTCTCCTCGGTGGTGAACTCCATCGCGGCCTTGGGGTCGTACTCGTTGAGCAGGGCCAGCGCGGGCTTGAGCTTGCGCTCCAGCAGCTCCTCGGTCAGCGTCAGGCCGTGGGCCTCAAAGCCGACCATGTCCTCCGGTGCGCAGGCCGTGTCCATCACGATGGCGATGGCCTCGTGCAGCAGGCTGCCCTCGTTGGCGTAGGACGAGCCGGGCTGCGGGGGCATGGTGGCCACCAGCGCCACCGAGCCGGGGCAGTTGATGACGCGCTTGGCGGTCGAGCCGCCGACGATGAGTGAGTGGGCCATGTGATTGTCTCTCCTTGTTGACGCCACTCTGGCTGCACCGAAAAGTGTTGTCAATCTCTTTTCGGTGTGTATGGTCGGGGTCTCATCAGAGGAGAGAAACATGTCACAGTTTGATAGATCCGCGCCCGCAAACGCCTACAAGACCTACGACGACCCAACCCTCCACGGCACTTGGACGCGCAACTGCATGGAATACCCCGAACACGGCGTATACGCGCTGGCCTGCTCGGCGGGGGTGCGAGTGTTTCTAGCCGACACGACAACTGGCGTTGGAGAGTGCGTGCAGTTGACCGCCGACGACGCCATCTTGCTTGCGATGGACATTCTTCGCAATGCGCGGCTGACGCAGCAACTGCAACGCAAGCAAATGTTCAGTGCTTGAGAGAGACGTCGAGGCATACTTTCGCAAGGCGGTGGCCGCTGCTGGCGGTGTCGCCTTCAAGTTCGTCAGCCCGTCGCACCGCGGCGTCAGCGACCGGATCGTCTGTCTGCAAGGTCAGACGTGGTTCGTGGAACTTAAGCGCCCTGGCGGACGGCTGTCGCCGTTGCAAAAGGTATTCGCCGCCGAGATGGAGCGGCTCGGACAGAACTACACGGTTCTGTCGTCACAGAGGGAGATCGACGAATGGCTGACTGGCCTGAATACAAAGAACTGATGCTTGTGAAGATGCGCGATCGCGGCATGTCGGCAGGCGAGATCGCCAAGGCGATGGGCCTGAGCCGCAACGCCATCATCGGCAAGATGGACCGGATGGGGATGCTGCGCCGCAAGCCGCGCGTCGCCAGCCGCCCGCTGCCGCCGGAGTTTCAGGCCAAGGCCCAGCCCTCGCCGCCGCGCCTGTTCAGTTGGCAGCTATGAAGCTCCGCCCCTACCAGGAGCAGGCTGCCGACTTCCTGTTCGCCACCGATCGGGCGATGATCCTCGCTGCGGTTGGTGCCGGCAAGACCGCGATCACCCTGTCCGCCATGCAGGACATGATCCGCCAAGGCATCGCCCGGCGCTGGCTGGTGCTCGCCCCCAAGCGGGTCTGCACCGACGTCTGGCCTGTCGAAGCCCTCAAGTGGGCGCCGGGGCTGACGCTGGCCGTGGCTGTCGGCACGCCGGCGCAGCGGGCGGCAGCGTTCGCGTCCAAGGCCGACGTGGTCGTCGCCAACTACGACACGATCCAGACCCTGCCGTCGCTCGACGGCTTCGATGGGGTGGTGTTCGACGAACTGACCCGGCTCAAGAACCCGTCCGGCGCACGCTTCAAGGATCTGTTCAAGAAGCTGGACCCGCTGCGGTTCCGGTGGGGCCTGACCGGGTCGTTCACCTCGAACGGGCTGGAGGACGTGTTCGGCCAGTGCAAGGTGATCGACGTTGACCTACTCGGGCGCTCCAAGGGGGCGTTCCTACAGACCTGGTTCATCCCGATCAGCCGGGAGTTCGGCCAGTGGGTCGCCCGGCCAAGCGCCTTGGCGGGCATCATGGCCAAGATCAAGCCCGCCACGTTCGTGCTGGATGCGGGCGAGTATTCTGACAAGCTGCCTCCGCTCAACGTCGTCGAGGTCAAGTCGACCATGGACATGAAGGCATACGACAAGATGAAGCGGGACTACGTCGCGCAGGTCGGCGGCGAGACGGTGACTGCCCTGACCGCAGCGGCGGTGACGAGCAAGCTCCAGCAGCTCGCCGGCGGGTGGGCCTACTCGCCCTCGCCGGTCTGGTTCTCGTCGCACCGCTTCGACCGGCTGGAGGAGTTGCTGGCCGAGAACCAGCGGGCAAACACCTTAGTGGTGTATAACTACCGCGAGGAGCTGGCCGAGTTGAAGCGGCGTTACCCGCAGGCGCAGACGCTGGACGACGCCGACGCGATCAAGCGGTGGAACGCCGGGCAGATCGAGATGCTGCTGGTCCACCCGAAGTCAGCCGGGCATGGGCTCAACCTCCAGCACGGCGGGTCGCACATCGTGTTCGTCTCGCTACCGTGGTCTCTGGAGCTGTTCGAGCAGACGGTCGGGCGGCTACACCGCAGCGGACAGAAGCACCCGGTGTGGGCTTACGTCCTCATGACCGAGAAGACGATCGACGAGAGGATCTGGCAGTCGCTGCACGACAAGCGGTCGCTGTCCCAACTGGCTACAGAGGAGTTGGCCGCGTGACCGAGTGGACTGACCTGGTCGAACGCCTCCCGTCGATGAGCGAGGCCGAGCTGGCGGCTGCGATCGCCGCCGAGGCGCGGCGTGACGAGCCGCGCGCCTCGCACCTGACCCGGCTGCACATGAGGTACAGCAAGGTCCGCGCCGCCCGCGAGCGACGCGAGCTACTGCGGCGGGGGTGACATGGCGTTAGCGGGCGGGTCGGCCATGACGTTCACCCCCGCGCCGGTCAGGTGCGACCAGAACGCAGGGTTCATCATGTTGCGGGCCATCTGCGCCCGCGTGGCTGACGGCACCACGGACAGCAGTTCGTCCATGTTGGCCCCGGACTGATACGCCCTCGCCAGTTCGCGGCGGACCTGCGGGGCCACCTTGGCGTCGACCAGCATGGAGCCAAAGTCCAGCGCCGCTGCCGTCCCGGGGCGCGACCGTGCCACGAGGTTGATCAGACGGCGTACGGGGCCACGAGCCGACTGTTGCAGCAGTTCTTGGGCGACACCCCGACCCTCGCCCGCCAGCATCCCGACGCGCTCGTCACGCCGGATCTGCCGCGCAGCGTCCGTCAGCGCGTCCATGCCCGACGGCCCGACGCCTGTCGGGTTCATCTGGTTGGCGAGGTCGATGCGGTTGCCGCCGAACACGCCGGAGACGACGTCGGGCGCGTCGCCCTCGACAAGGTTGACAAAGGCGTTGGGGTTGTTGCGCAGTTGCCGCGCGGCGACGCCCATCATGGCCTGCCGGCGAATGGTTTCGGAACCGCTGGCGTAGTCCGCAAGATATTGCCGCCAGCCGGTGCCGCCCGCCGCCTCGATGGCGTCGTCCAGCATCTGCTGCGCCGAGCGCACCAGTTCGCTGCGGCGTGCGGCTTGGCTGGTGATGTCGCCACCGCGCTGTCCGCTCAGGGACCGGGAGATGATGTCGTCGAGGTCGTCCTTGCGAAACGCATACAGGTCGTCCGCCGACGCGACGCCACCGCGACGCGCGGCCAGCGCGTCCAGACCGGTGGCGATCTCAGCCAGCACCCGGCTGTTGGTTGTGCCGACACCTGGCGCGTCAGCTTGCGCCATCAGCGCCGCGGATACCGGGGCGACGTCGAGAGCACCTGAGGCGTCTGCTGCGGCCAGTTCGGCGCGCTGCATCGGCACGGTCGCACCGCGCAGCGCCTCTTTCTCGGCGCGCTGCGTCAGTTGCGCCGCAGTCAGGTTCGCGCCCCCGGCCAGCCGGTCGATTGATGCTTGGCGAGCCGCAGCCTGCTGCGCCTCCAAAGCGATGAACGGGTCAGGGTTTGCGCCACGCACGGCAGCACCGACGCCCATGAAGGCGGACGGCTCGATGCCAGCTTCGACCAGGGCCTGCTGCGCGTTGACGTCGGGGCCTGCGTTGCGCAGAGCGGCAACGGCGGCGTTGTACTCGATGCCGAGCGACTGCCGCACAATCTCCGACGCGCGGGCGCGGCCCATGGAGCCCGCCAAGGCATCAAAGCCGTTCAGCAGTTGGTTGAGGGCATACTTGGCCGGGCGGGCGGCGACAGTAGGCAGAAGCGCACCGATAGCCGCGCCGGCGGCGGCGGCGTCATCGTCGATGAGCGCCGTCTGCGCCCCGCCCGAAATCAAACCGCCCGCGCCGCGGATAAGGGTGTTGCGGACCCGCTCGCCGATCGCGGGAGCAACACCTGCCGCCGGCGGACGCACGGCGGACGGCAGGAAGCCGCCCGCAGCGGTCGACTGTCCGATGCGCTCAAGGATCTGGCCCGTCCGCGGCGCGACGCGGGCGAGGCCCTGCCCGCCCGCCGAGATGCCTCGGCCTACCAAACCGCCGATGGGGGCCGTTACCGCAGTTTCGCCAAGGAACTGCCCCGTTTGGTTGGCAAAGGTGTTGGCCTCGCGAAATGGCGAGTTAAGCGCATCCAGGATTGCGCTGTTGCGCCTTGCCTCGTTGACCAAACCTTGACCGACTTCTTCGCCAAAAGGCAGCATGCGAACGCCCTGGCCAAGCAGTTCGCGGCCCCCTTCACGGATGCGCATACCGCCGCGCAAGCCGCCCGCCACTATGCTGGCGAAAGGATTTTCAGCTACCTCCTGAACGACCGGCAGGCTGGCGGTGACGTTTGCAAGCGATTGCAGCCCTCGGGTTAGCGCGTTGCCTTCTTGCTGCGCTGGCGCGGCAGCGCCCGGGCGCACCATCGGCAGAGTCTCCAGCGCAGGCGCTTGCACGTCGGTGCCTTCCAGCTCGCGCGGGAACTCCCAGGTGTTCGTGGTCGGGTTGAAGTACCGCCCCTCGGCGGTCAGCTTCTCGTCGGTGTCCTCCGGGGTCAGTGGGCGAATGAGGTAGGTCGTCCCCTCCGCCGTGCGCTGCACGTCGCGGATCATCGGCGTGGCGTACTCGTCGACCGGAGCGGCAGCAGGCGCGGCCTGCGGGCGGGCGGGCTGACGCCCTCCGCCTGCGGGAGCCGGGCGACGCGGGGCGGCTGGCGCGGCTACAGGATCGTTTGCCCAAAACTGCGCGGGGGCTTGCGTCGGCGCGGGCTGCGGGCGGGCGGGAGCCGCAACAGGATCGTTTGCCCAGAACGCATCTTGTTTCACTGTTTCGTCCTGCGCACGCCGTTAGGGTCGATGTATGGCTCACCGCTTGCAAGCGCGTCGTATTGCGCCTGAGTGGTGATACGGGGCGGAGAACCTCCTCCGCCGGCCCCACCGCCAGCGCCTGCGTCAATCATGGCTTGGTATGCCGCGACCAAAGCCTCCGAGCGCGCGCGCAGTACGCCGAGGTTTTCGCGGAGTTGCGGCGGTGACTGCGATTGCTGCGTCGACGCCCACACAGATGCGAGCATATCCAGTTCGCGCAGCACGATCTGGCCAAGCGCGCCGCCCGTGCGGCTTTCATCGCGCATCTGCTGCAACCTGTCGAACGCCAGATTGCTCTTGATGCTTTCCATAGTGCCTGCGAGGTCGGCAGCGGGCGTGCCAGGGATAGCTGCGGTGAGTGACCCAAGCCCCGCCGTCCAGTGATTAGTATTGGCCGTAGCGTCGTCGATGAGACGCGTCAGGTTCCGCGCACCTTCCAGCCGCTGCGGCGCAGCGGCGATTGCCGCTGCCGCTGCATCGGCATCTTGCCGTTCCTCCCGCGTTGGCGCGGGCATAAGGGGAGCGCCCGTCGGCCCACGCAGCAGTTCGCTGCGCCCGTCCGCGTAGACGCGCGTAATACCATCGGGCGTCGGGAAGTCGGTATACTTCATCGGGTCTGGCGTCTTGGTGCGGGCGGTGGGCATGACGGCCCCCAGCGCGAGGAGGTTGGTGTCCCTCGGAACCAAAGACCCGCCGACGTCGTCCATCGCGATCTCGCGCGTGAACGTCTTGAGCAGCGCGCGGCCCTGCTCCGTCGTGGCCAGTTCATTATCCAGCAACGCGCCGCGCTGTTCGACAGGGACGGCGCGGAACCGCGCTGCGTAGGCGTCCATCTGCGCCTGGGGAATACCCATGCCTACGGCCTGCGCGGACACAGCGGCGATGTTTTCGTCGGACGGATTGTTGCGGATCGACGCGAGGGCGGTCCGCATGAAGCCTTGCATACTGTCGCGCTGCTCTGTCGCGTGTGTGCCTTGCGCGCGCGCGTCCGTATTGCGCGCGGTGAACAGATTGTCTGCGCCCGCGAGCCCTTCGATAATCGGGGTCGCCGCGCTGCCGTGGCGCAAGGCATAGGCCCGCAACGCGGTTTGATTGGTTGGGTCAAGCGTCTGCGCTTCCGACATAGCGTTGCGCTGCGCGGTAGCCGTGGCTTCCGCAGCCTGCATCGCCATCTGGTTTGCTTGGGCCGTTTGCGCGGCAGCACGAGACGTGTTGAACGCACCAAAGACGTCGGTCCTGTCGGGGTTGCCCATGAGGGCAATACGCGGGTCAATAGGCATCAGCCACCCCCAACTTTCGGCGTCAGACCCGGCGTACGTTGGCCCATGAAGCCGCCGAAGGCATTGCTCACGCCAGCGACTGCATCAGCGTAGGCGTTGGCCGAGCCGACGTAGCCGGAGGCGCGCGCGTTGCCCGCCCCCATGGCGTTCTCACCGATCTGCGTGCCGAGCTGCCCTGCGGCCCCGGTCATCACGTTTGCGGCGCCTTGGCCCGACGCCATCAAGCCTTGAAGCGGGTTGAGTTGGTTCGTGCGGTTGGTCTGGTAGCGGTTGAAGGCGTTCTGATATTCCTGTGACGCCATGTCCTGCCCATAGCGTTGCAGACCTTTGAACATCTGCCCCGACAGGACCATGCCGCGCGCGGCTGCCGATCGCTCCAGCGCCTTGTTGCCCTCGGCCAGCCGGAAGGCGTAGCCAGGGTCGGCCTCGTAGTCCGACATGGCGAAGTCGCGCCCGTAGCGACCGAAGTCGCTGGCCCCGGTGTTGTCGCCCAGCCCGAGCAGTTCCATAAAGCGGTTCTGCCCGGTGATGCCCGCCTGCTGGTACGGGGCCTGCATCGCCCGCTGCTGGTCGTACATCTCCCGCTGGAGACGTGTCGCCTCCGCAGCAGCAGCCACCTGCGCGTTGGCTGCCCGCTTGGCGGCGCGGCCCTTCATGGCCCCGCCGATGATCGAGCTGCCGCCGCTTACCGCAGCGATAGTACCCGTAATGGGATCAGGCATGGGAAAACTCCTCCCGGTAGTCGGCGAACGGTTCACCATACAGCAGCATTACGAATGGTGCCAGTCGCAGCGCCTCGGCCTGTCCGTGGCACAGCAGGACGACCAGCAGCACCACGTCGTAGTAGGCCGCGCGCCACACGAACGACCGCTCGTCGGCCTCGCCGGCGTCCTCGGCCTCGTTGGCCGCGTGCCATTTCAGGATGGCGGTGGCGACCGCAGCCTGCAAGGCGGTGGCGTTGGCCTGATAGAAGGCGTTGCCCGGCATCGACACCAGCGCGGCCCACAGCGCGGGCATTACCGGTCCGACGGGATCCCCGTCGTGCACGTCGTCGAACAACTGGATGACCTGCCACAGGTCCAGCAGCCAGTCAGACGCAGACCGGGGCAGGTCCAGCGACTGTTCGAAATGGTTTTCCAGTGCTTCGATCACGAGATGGTCCTCCCGCTGGCGCGGATGTTGATGGCGCTGGAGGCGCTGGCGATCGTCGAGATGAAGCCGCCCGGCACCAGAACCTGCCCGACGACCTCGGGGAACAGGTAGGTCTGCCCGGGCTGGATCGACACCGTCTTGACGATCAGGTTGGCGTTGCCCGCGTTGTCCAGCGCGGTCACGATGTTGACCGACAGCGTCGCTGCCGAGGCGCTGTAGTTGGTGGCCGTGAACTTGTCGACGATCGTGGTGACCGCCGTCGAAGTGTATTGCGTCGTCTGTGTGTTCTCCGCCGTCTTGGCGGGGATGAGGACGCGGACGTAAACGGCCATGCGGCCCTCCTACACAGTGAAGACGAAACGGACGCGGCCCGGCAGCCCGCTGTCGCCCGTGTCGCCAAAGAGATTAGGGACGCCGCCGTTGCCGCCCGCGCCACCTACCAAGCTGCCGTCGCCTGCGGTAGCCGCCGCGCCGTCGCGGGTGAACAGTGCGCCGCCCGCGCCGGTCGTGTTGGTGCTGCCGCCCGAAGCCGTGCCACCCGCGCCTTGCGTGGTGTTGCCGTCGGAGGAGCCGCCCGCCCCTGGCTGCGCCTGCAACGCGGTCATCGTGAAGGTGCCGCTGGATACGACCGAGACGGTGCCGGTGTTGCCCGGGTCGCCGTTGTTGGATCCGGTGCCGCCCACGCCGACGGAGTAGAGGACGGTCTTGCCGGTGTCCGCCCCGGTCAGGGCGATCGTAACCTTGGCGTAGCCGCCCGCGCCGCCGCCGCCGCCGTCACCTGTGCTCTCGATGCCAAACCCGCCGCCGCCGCCGCCGCCCCACGCCTCGATGACGACGCTGGACGGCGTTGCGGGGATGGTGACCGTGCCGGACCCGGTCGAGAAGTCGAAAGTGACGAAGCCGGGCGCGCCCTGCGCGCTCAACCCGGCCAAGGCTGCCATGACGCCGCTCATCAGGTCACACCCAGCCCTGCGATGATCCACGACGTTGCGCCGACCTTGATCAGCGTGGCCATGGCGTTGCGGGCCAGCGTGCGGGTGCCGGTCGTCGTCGAGTTGACCAGCGTCAGGGTGTCCGTCGTGATGGCCACCGACAGCGAGGTGGCGTTCACGTTGATGACGACGATGGCAGTGCCGATCGGGAACGCCGCGACGCTGTTGGCGGGGATTGTCAGGGTCAGGGTGGTGCCGTTCATGACGACGGACTTGCCGCGGTCGGCCAGCACCAGTTGGTAGTTGGCCGTCTTGAGGTTCTGCGGCACGTCGAGATAGCCCGCCGTGTAGTCCGCGCCTGCGCTGTCCTCAATGGTCGTGGTGCCTGTGAACGACGGGCTGGCAATCGGGGCGTAGGTCGCGGCAGCAGTCGCAGCGGTGATGGCGTTGGTGATGCCGTAACCCGCCAGGGTCGTCGGCGTGCCGGTCACCTCGGCCCACGGGACGCCCGTCGCGCTCACGTCGTTGATGCCGTAGATGTCGTCGTAGGTGCCGATCAGCGCGCCTGCGCTGGTGCGCAAGACAAACTTGTAGGCGACCTCTCCGGTCAGCCACACCTCGCTCTCCAGCCGCCCAGCCGCGTCAAGGACGATCGGGTTGGTGTGCGCCGTCACGCCGTTGATGGTCGTGTACACCGTCTCCGGCGTCGTCGTGCCTGCGGCGTAGGTGTAGAGCAGCCCGCCGGTCAGGGGGTTGCCGGAGTTGTCAAGGAACTGCTGGCCAGCGCCAGCGAGAGGCGAGAGGAATACGGTCATGGGTCAACCTGCGTGATGCTCAGGAGCGCCGACGGCCCGGCGGGGGAAAAGGCGGTAGACGGAGTGGCGTCCAGCGTAACATTGATGTCGGGCGATGCCCACATCACCTCGATGTAGTCTGTCTGCGCCAGCAGGATCGTCGTCACCAGCGACACCCCAAGCTCCGCGTCGTTGCCTTGGACCCGCCACCGCTTCGCCGTGTTGGCCAGATCCGCGCCGTTCTTGCGCAGCCAGATGTAGCCGGTAGCGTCGCCGCCAGTCGTCTTGTCGAACTGCGCGTCAAACGCCACCAAGTACGCGCCTGCGACGCCAAGGGTCACCCGCGACGAAGATGACAGCCCGACACCTACCGAGACGAGGGTAGTGTTGAACGTCACGGCTGTAGCCGTGTTGATGGCCGAGACGTTCTGCGTGGCAGTTGACGCGAACGACCCCGCTTTGCGCGCGGCGATAGGGTTGGGCGGTAGCGACAGCAGCCCCTCGACCTCGTCGACCAGCCCCGCGGCGTTGGCCTCGCCAAGCGGCGCAAGCTCCAGGTCGCTCAGGGCGAGGCCCGTGGTGCCGCCGCCGGTCTGCCCGAACTGGTTGAACAGGAAGCGATACCACTCCCTTGACATGATGTTGGTGCCCGGCTCCAGCACCGGGACGCGGGCAGCGGGGATGGAGGTGATGTCAGCCACTGGTGCCGCTCACGATCAGTTCCGCGCCCATGATGGCGACCTTGACCGGCGCGGTGCCGGACACCTCGTAGACCCGGTCGCGCAGCTTGTCGGTCATGCCGAGCCTGCGCCAGATGACGCGCGTCGAGGACTGGCCGATCGCCCCCATCGACCGCCAGTGCTCCTTGGACCATGTGTGCCCGCCGTCGTCGGACCAGCGCAGCATGACCTGCGGCGTGGTGGCGTCGTCGATTTCGTACCCGACCATGACGGGCGTGCCGTCCTCGACCAGCACGGCGCTGCCGTCCTCGGCCAGCAGTATCTCATCCTCGGTGCGGCCCGCGATACCTACGCCCGTCTCGCAGATCAGTTGCAGCGAGTGCTGCGCCGTCCGCTTGAAGTCGTTGGCTCCGGTCGGCAGCGCCCGCCACCGACGCAGCCACTTCTGCGTCTGGCCGTTGTCGGCGTAGACGTCCAGATCGAAGGCGTAGAGGTTGCCGTTCTCGTAGTCGCCGACAATCAGCGCGCCGTTCAGGTTGGCGAAGCTGTTGCCGCGGTGCCGGGTGAACTGGCCGTTGAACAGCCCGCGCCGCTCGTGCCACGCCGAGGTCGCTGCGTCGAAGCACCAGGTCGTGTCGGCCTCAGGGAAGTTGATGACGTAGAACTCGTGTCCGTCCTGCTGGTAGGAGTAGGACACGGCGTCGGAGATGTCGGTGTAGCCCTGCACGGCGAACTCGACGGCATGGGTCGAGATGCGCTGCGCCTGATAGCCGTTCGCCTTGTAGATGATGCCCTGCCCCCGGGCGTCCTGTCCGAGCCAGACGATGCTGTTGTCCAGCTTGGAGATGGAGTTGGGGGCAACGCAGCCGACCTCGTTGTAAGCCCCTTGGATGCGCGTCAGAGGGAAGTCGGCGTCGCCGGAGTTATACCAGACCTCGGTCGAGTTGGTGCCGAACACCCACACCTCGCGGTGGTTGACGATCAGGCCGACGACGTTGTCCGGCGCACCCTCGGCTCTGGCGAAGTCGAGCGGATCCACGGACGTGCCGTCGAACAGGGTCGTCACCCAGATCCGCTGCGAGTTGGGCTCCGAGAAGACGAAGTAGCCGTCCAGATAGCCAACGGTGCTCGCGCCGGGGAAGTCCTCGTCGGTGATCTCGGCGAGGACGCCGGTGTCGAAGTTGTAGATGTAGCCCTTCGGGTCAGCGGCGATGAACAACTGCGTGCCGTTGTCCGCCATCGAGACGGGGCCTGCCGTGTCGATCGTGCCGATCAACGTCGGGACGCCGGCGGACGTGACCGAGTAGAACTGCGTGCCCGACACGACGTAGCCGGTGTTGTTGTGCGTCCACTCGCCCCAGATCGGGCCGGTGCCGACGGTCGAGATGAACCGCAGGCCCGGGCAGCGTTGCAGATACGCGGCCTCCAGCCCGCCCTCGGCGATGACCTCCGGGTAGAGGTTGACCATGCGGCTGTCCGCAGCGTTGGGGCTGCGGATGACATAGCTGCTGCCGAGGATGGGCGTCTTCATGTCAGTTCGGCTGGTTGGTGTAGATGTTGTACCGCCCTGGCGAGCCCATGATGCCGGACGGCATGGCCATCAGGTCGCCCGGGTTGTTGATCCGCTTGAGGTTCCGTTTGGACACCATGGCGATGCGGGTCACCTGCGGCGACGGCTCGACGCCGAACTCCGGGGCCAGTTCGCAGGCAAGGTTGTAGCGGAAGGCGCGCAGATAGCCCGGCGGGAAAACCAGTTCGGTGCCGAGCGTCGCGGGCTGCGCCAGCTCCTGCACCGAGATGATGTGCCATACCAGCGCCTCCGTCGGCACCGGGTAGACCCGGAATGTCGCGTTGGGGTTGGTGGCCTCGGGGTAAATGACCTGCGGGTAGGTGCTCGTCACCGTCTTCAAGACGATGGCGTTGTACTCCGCCTCGTTGATGATGGCGGGCATGAACGCCAAGCCTTGCGGGTCGACGTAGTAGGTGGCGTCGTCAAGCCGCACGGGCCGCAGGCCGACAAAGTTGCCGGTCGGGCCGATCGTGCGCGTAGACTGCCCTGCGGGCCATGTGAAGGTCTGGTCTTGGGTGCAAAAGACAGCGAGCCGTTCGGTGCTCCAGCTGTCGATCATCATGTTCATGGCGGCCAGCGCGTCCTGCGCCGTGTCGGCGGACGGAACTTCGCCCTCGGCCAGTTGCCCGATCAGCCGGAGCGCGCCGTAGATGATGTCTCCTGCGGTCGTCATGCTCTTGTCCTGCTGCGGGCGGAGGTAGGACCGCCCCGCCGGTTAAGGCGGGGCGGGGTAGGCGTTAGGCGACGCGGTACAGGGACCAGGTTGCGTCGCCGGTCTTGCGGGCACGGAAGGCTTGGGCGGTGCCGGCGGTGGCCACGATGGTCATGAGACCGACGAGGGTCCAGCCGGTGTTGGTCGTCATGGTGATAACGCCCGAGCTTGAGCCATCGACGTTGATGACTGCGAAGTCGAACGACGAGCCGACCTTGGCGTTGCCGAGAGCTGCGTCGAGGGTGGCGCAGGTCGGCAGGGTGTAGGCCGCAGCGGAGGTGCCGGGGCTGCCGAGGAGGATGCCGTTGGTCAGTTGCGCCACCGTCAGAGTGGCGGAGGCGGTGGCAGTGACCGGGGCGGGGACGGCAGCGAGAACAACCTCATTGAGGTTGCCGTCGCCGATCTGAGAGCCGCCGCCGATGTTCGAGATAGTCATAGTTGTCTCTCCTTCGGGAGGGGGTTAGCCGAGCAGCCGGGTGGCAGCGGCGGGGCGGATGGCGGCGTAGCCGTACAGGACGTCGATACGGCAGGGCATGCGGTCGTTGTTGATGTCGTAATCACGAACGATGCGCATCGAGATGCCGTTGTGGACCTGACGCGAGGCCATGTCGACGCCCTGCGGGAGCAGGAGGTCGGCGGTGGCGAACGAGAAAGCGTCCTTGTGGTAGATCAGGTTCTGCGGGGCCGAGGTCGAGGCGACACCGTTGAAGATGATCGCTGCGCCAGACTGCGGGAAGGCGTTGACCGTGGCCAGCGCGTTTTCCGAGGTGTAGATCGGCGGCGAGATGGCCACCGAGGTGTAAGCGCCGCCCGAGGCCGTGTTGGTGGCCGTGCAGACGAAACGCTGGAGTTGGCCGGTGCTCTCGCGGGTTTGCGGGTTGACGGCGAACACGGCGTCGATCGTGAACGTGTCGCCCTTGTTGATGATCTGCGAGCCGGTGCCGGTGATGTTGATGGTCGACTGACCCTGGGTGGAAACCGTGGTGGTCACGGTAGCGCCGGTAGCGGCGCGGGTGCCGTAGGCGTGGACCTTGATCGACTGCGACATGTTGATCTCGTCGTAGCCGAGCACGCCCTCGCCCATCATGCCGCTCTTGAACTGGCGGCTGATGACGTCGCCCGGGTTGAAGAAGCCCTTGAGCCCTTCGACCAGACCGGCGTTTGCGGCGGGGTTGACGGTGGCGTAGCGGTTGTTCATCGGAACCGCGCCTTCGTTGAGGACGCGCTGGCCAGCCAGCAGAACCTCGGAGGTAGCCGGGGTGGTGGCGGCAGCGCCGACGGCGTTGTAGACGTCCTTGTAGACGTTGGCGACGTCAGCATCGACGCTGGCGGCGAGCTGGCTGATGCGCGGCTTGAGGATGCGATCAGCGAAGTCGTCCAGCGACAGGGCCATTTCGGCGGTCGTGAAGTTGACGCCGATGTGCTTCTGGTTCGAGACGGACATCGTGGTGAACTGCTCGTTCTCGTCCTGCACTTGCAGGGCGGCACCGTCGGTGACGAGCGCGCGGTCGGGCAGGCGGATGCGCAGGGTGGAGCCGATCTTGGCACCTTCCTTGGCGAAGCTGTCGTCGTACTGGCGGTTGATGTTCCGCGTCAGGACGAGGTTGTTTTCAAAAATCTCCAGGGCCTTCCTGGTGATCATGTCGATGGTAAGCAGAGAGTTGGCCACAGCAGTGGTTCCTTGCAGAGGGGGTTCAGTTGGCCGCTTTTCTCATCTGCCGGAGCCGTTCCTGCGCGATCCATTCCGACGTGCTCATGGCAGAGACAGAGCGGGGGTCGGTGGTGTCGTAGGCGGGAGTGCCGTTGCTGGTAGGCGTGACAGGTGAGATAGGCGGTGGAGCGGAAGTGGTGCGTTTGACCGGGGGAGACGAGGCCAGCGCGGCTTCGATCCGTCCGATCTCCTTGGCCTGCAAGAGCGGCGACAGTCGCGCGATCCTCGCAGCCTCCGCCGGATTGGACCCGAGGTGATAAAGCACGTCGGGGCCTTGGTCGGAGGCGCGGATGGTTTCGGCCATCTCGGCAGTGATCGGCAGGGACGGGTTGTACGCGACCTGTTTGAAGTCGGTGTACTTGCCGAGGGCCTGCTCCTCGCGGTCGAAATAGGCGTCTGCAACGGCGTCCTGCTGTCGCTGCCGTTCCCGCTGCTCGACCAAGGCCAAAGCCTTCTGTTCTGCGAGCGCGTCGGCGTATGCCTCGGTGCTCTCGAACTGGTCTGCCGGCGGAAGGGGGGCAGGCGGCGGCGTCTGGCGCTGCTGCTCACGTTCCCATTTACGCTGCTCTCGTGCGAGACGCTTGCTGACGACCGCATCCAGTTCTTCCTGGCTGAAGGTCTTGGGCGTTACGTCTTCCGGCGTTTGGACTTCGGCAACAGGAGGGGCCGTGACCTCCAGTTCCGGCGCGGCTTCAACCCCCGCTGGGCTTTCGTCAGTCATTCGTGGTCCCTCAGAACCCCCGGTGAACCCCGCCGGTAGAGTGTCGCAAAGGCTACTATCGTCGCGGCTTTTTGGCAACAGGTCTTGTCAACCCGGCGAGGAGTAGCCCAACTCCCATTTGTGACGCCGCCAAGTCAGATATTCGGCGGCTTCTTCCAGCGAGAAAAACGCCTTGACGAACCGCACCGGGTCGTGGGCGTGGTCAGGGTCGATGATTGCGGCCATAGACCTAGCCCAGTTGCCGTCTTGAAAGCCCTTCTCGGCGGCGTAGTGGTCCATGTCCTTGTAGGTGCCGAGCCGGAACCCGTGGCACAGCCTGCGCGGATCGTTGTGCCAGACGGGGATGTAGCCCGTGGTGTGCCGGTGGCCGCACATCATGATGTGATCGCGGAACCCGAACAGCGTCTCTCGCACCATGGCGTGCGCCGGGTTGAACTGCGAGCCGCCGGGGAAATCGTGGCGGACGTGCATGAACACAGACGCACCGACGGGCAGGTTCAGTTGCAGCCGCGTCCCGCCTACGTTCATGGACCCGAGCCGCTTGTGCATCTTGTGCATAATGGCGACCGGATCACCCTTCTCGGTGTTCCATGCGTCGTGGTTGCCGTCTTCCCAGTGCAGCCAGGGCAGGGCGCACATCAGCCACTCGATCAGTTGGAGCGACTGCTTCGGCGTCACCTCCTGATCGGCATACAGCCGCATCAGCCTGCCGACCCAGTTGTTGGAGTTGTCGCCGACATCAACGGCCAGCATGCCCGGCGTATCTCGGCAGATGCGGACGTCGCGCTCCAGGTCACCCCATGCGCAGCCCTTGTCGTCGACGTGCGGATCTCCGAACCCGGCGATGGCGATGGGTCCGCCGAGGTTGATGCGCACCTGCCGCAGCTTGGCGGCGTCGTGGAACGCCTTGCGCTTGGCGTGGCGCACAGACAGGGCGGCGATCAAATCTTCCGCGCTCGGCTCGCCATCGTCAGGCAAAGCATCGAACGTAAACGGCTCCGCCATCCGGCGCTTGACTGCGGCCTCCGGGTCGGGCCGGAGATTGTAGAGGCTGTCAGCCTGCGAGATGCGGTGCCGCAGGCTCGGCGGGGTGATACCCAACCGGCGGGCCGCTTCCTGCCGGGCGGACGGCTCGCCACCCACGCCGGTCAGCGGCAACCCTTCGGCCAGGCACTCCTCGATCACCTCAATGGTGCGGCGGGCTTCGTCTTCCGTAAGGGTTGGGGCGGGCATCGGTATTCACCAAAAGCGCCAGAACGGGCGGGGAGGGGGCGTCAGAACCTTTTGTTGGGCATCGAAGGCTTGGACCGCCAAGTCCCGCCGACCGTCGCACACAGCCAGCATAAGGCCCCTGGCGTCGTGCGTGACCTCAAGGTCAGCAATGGTCGGGTTATCGGGCAGCATCGGCAACTGGCACGGCGTCCGCGCGGCCTCCGGCAGCGTCAGGAGCGGGGCAGATGGAGGGGTAGACTTCGCACAGCCGGTGATCAGCAGCCCGTATGCGAGCCACACGGTCAAGGTCAAGAGGCGTCTCTGCATCGGGTGCCGTCCTCGCTTCGATTTCTGCCTGACGGGCAAGGTCGCGTATAACCACCTCCCGCGTATGAAAGGTTTGTGACGCTACTGCGATTTCAGCGTTACCCGAAGCCTCGCGCTCAAGCACCGACACTTCGTTTTCCAGTCGGTCCATTTTGCGGGCGTCGATCCCGAACGGGTCGAACTTGAGGCCGAGGAAGCTGGGTCGGGCCAGACCAGCAAGGCCGAACAGCACCACGCCGACAGCGGCAATGACAAGCCAGCCGGTCGGAGTGATGATGCGAAGGTAGTTCACCGCTCGTTCACCGTCACGGGCGCGCCATCCGGTCGCAGCCGGATGATGCGCGCGGGGGGCAGTGATACGCCGAGCGGCCAGCGCATCTCGGTCAGCCGGTCCTTGGCGATGCGTGTGACCGACACTGCGTCACCCTGGTTGCCGCCGAGGACGTGGAAATGGGTGTCGTCCTCGCCCTCATAGAAGCCGACATGGCCTCCGCCGGCGCGGGTGAAGGTCAGGATGCAGCCGTAACGCGGCACGAGCAGGCGGCAGCCCCATGTGCTCCACGCCGACGCGCGCACGGCGATCGGCGGCGGCTCAATCCCGGCGTGGGCCATGACGTGAGCTGCAAACAGACCGCACCACGGCACTGAGTCCGCCGCGTAGGTGATGCCAAGGATCCGTGCGCCGAGCTTCTTGGCCCAGCCCATGATCGTCGCGCTGTTGCCCTTTCCGGGCACTTCTCGCACGCCGATCAGCGAGCGGGCGTATGGCATCCAGTTGGTCATGGCTTTTTCCAGCTTGCAGCGATGCGAGCGAGATCCGACGCCGAGGCTCCCGCCATGTAGAGGAGGGCGAAGAACGCCTGCGAGCCGATCAGGGCCAGCGCCACGTCACGCAACGGACCGCCGGCGGACAGCTTATAGACAATCCCGACCAGCAGCCCCGCCGTGACGATCAGGTAGCCAATGGTAACCCAACGCCGCCAGCGGTGCGACGGCTCAGGGACGGGGTTGTCGAGGTCAATCACGCGCCATCCCTCTTTTCGATGCGGTCGAGTTGCTCTTTCATGGCCTGTGTGCGCTCGTCGAGGCGCGCCAGTGTCCCGTCAGCCAGAGGGCCGACGATGCGCTCAAGGCTGGCCACACGCTGATTGATGCCGCCGCCCCAGAAAATAAGGACGGCGATCTGGATGCAGAGCGTCAGCATGACGCCGATCATGGCCCAGTTCAGTTTACGGGCATCAGAGTGAAGGGTCATTTTCTACACCATCGAGCCGACGCGGAAACGATACTTTTGGTTGCCGACGTAGGAACCTTCGTAAGCCTGTTTTCCGTTAGAAAACCAATTTGTGTAGAGCTTACGGTTTCCTTCAGTGCGGTCTTGCACGAACATTTGAGATCCGCCGCATAGCGAGTAGTCGCCCGGCGGGTCGAACGGGTAGTCACCGAGCAACAACATCTCCAAGATGATGTCTGTATCAATCGTTCCGTGGCGAACTTGCATTCGGTCTTGCCCTGGCCACGTCCCGCCCAAAGCCACCGGCTCCTGTGCACCGGTTTGGTAGCCGACCACAATCTCCGTCTGCGTAGGCACCTTCGCCCGGTTGATCGTCGTGGTTGGCATCATGGCCGAATAGGCGTTGTCGATACCGATTTGCGCCCCCAGAACGCCGCTCATAACTGCTCGCGTCACGCCTGCGGTCTGCAAATTCTCGCCATTCTGGAACGTGCCAGTCGCGCTCTTGACATACCATTCCCCCGCTGCGTTCCCGCCTGCGTAGCTTCCGGTCGTCGGGGTCGGAGCCACGACAAGGACGGCAGTCGCGCCGGAGGTCGCGCCCGTAATCGTCGTGCCTTCGGCCACGTTCAGATTGCCTGATGTGTAGGCCATCGTCCGCCCGACCTTGTGCGTATGCAGCACCGTCACGCCGTTCACGTCCAGCGTCTGCTTGATCGTCACTTGCCCAATGCGGGTCGGAGATGCGCCCGGCCCCCGATAGGCGTTGTAAAGCGTCGTCCACTCAAAAACGCTGCCGCGCAGCCGCGTTCCGACCGGATACGCCTTGTAGTCACCGGCTCCGTCCACTGTCAGGGTGGACGACACCATAGCAATCAGGCCGTGGCCGATACCGTAGAACTCGTATGTGTTGGACGCGTCGGCAAACAAACCGACCGGAAAAGCAAACTCTGCCGTTGAGGGTTGGTCGCCAAGGAACGCGCCGCCGCCGCCTTCGTCAGAATAAAGCCAGCTATAAAGGTAATCTTTGCCGCCAATGTTTGCCTTGTGGGAGTTAATCGCCGGAGCGTAAGCGTTTTGGAGAACGCCCTGCGACATCGCGCGGCCCATGTCATACACGATGACTGCGTGAGTATCTTGGTTCATCCTCTTGCCGGTGACGAGCGAGGTGTCGTCGTACTGGACGGCCATAAGTTCAACCAACCACGTCCGTTCCGTAAGTTTCTGCGCAAACATTACGTCCGATACGGTCGGTGCTTGCAGAGCCAATGCAGCGTCTTGCTCAGTAGCAACCGTGAGCGCCAGCGAGGGATACTCTACCACATTAAGCCGTCCAGAGGCTACACGAACAACCTCAATGGTTTGTTTCGCCTCCCATAGCCCTGCCGCCGTAAGCGCCAGGGTATCGTCCTTGTCGTAAATAGCCGTGGCCGAAAGAATGTCGGCTGTGTTCTGGTAGTTGCGGATCGTCAGCGATGGAGTGCCAAAAGGCTTGTCTCCTTGCGCCTGAAACGCAAACCGAATGTTGTTTAGCGACGGCAGTTTGATTTCTGAATAGGGTAGCTTCGCGACGATAGTGTTGCCAGTGCCGGACACCCACTCAAGCTGAACGAACATCATCTGTGCGTCGAACGCCGGGGACACCAGCACATATTTAGAGCGAGCAGCCGAGGGCTGGATAATAAACGGCGAGTTCAGTTGGATTGCGCTGGCGGGCAGCGAGTTGCCGTTGGGCAGCACGATCTCGGTTGCTGCGCCGGAGAACACGCCCGCTATCGTCGCCGTGACAATCGACCCAAGCTGGCCTTCTGCGTTGGTCGCGCCCGCGATGCCGAAGAACAGTTGGCTCGTGCCGACGCCGCTGACCGAGAAGCCCGTAACCGGGGTCATAGGGTAGGAGCGCGAGTTTGGAGCCGACACGGTGCAGGGCACTACCGCAGCGTCCAGCGTCTTGGTGAGGTTCACTAGGGGTGACGTAGCCGTGGCCGTGCCCGCGACGTTCTGGTAGAGCGCCATCAGGTTGGCGCTGGTGGCGTCGTCGGTCCAGTAATACTCTCCGGAGCCCGCAAGGAAGCCCGCGTCCAGCACGACGGACGCGCCGGCCAGTCCTGCCGACGCCGTCAAGACCGCCGTCGGGGCCGTGGGGGAAGCCCCAATATACAGACCCGGGCCGGTGATCGACACGCTGGTCAGCGCGCCGCCCGACACCGTGAACGTGCCTGAGGGGGCAACCGTGAAGTTGCCGCCAGCGAAGGCGAGCGCGAACGTCCCGTTGGCCCCGCCAGATCCTGCCACAAGGCTGGACGTCGACACGATGCCGCGAGGCACGTTGGACCGGGCAGACGGGTAAAAGCCCGCCGCCAGCCGCGCGTTCGCAGCCTCGCCAGCGTAGCCTTGCGCCAGCAGGGCCTGCGCAGTTGCGCTGGTCAGTGCAGCCTGGGCGCTTACTTCGGCAGCCTCGGCCCCGATTTCAGCCGCCTCGGCCTCGTCGCGGGCCGTCTCCGCTGCGGTCACGAGCGGATCTATACCCGTCTCGATGTAGTCCAGCAGCCCGGATGCAGGGACTTGCGACAGCGGGCCGGGACCGCGGTAGATCGCCAGCACGTCAGTGCCGACGATCGGGAGCGTTTCTTCGTCGAGCTGCGGGTAAGTCTTGCCGTTGGTAATGTCGGTCATTAGCCAACCCACTCAAAAAGAACGCACCCGGACCGGCCATCGCCCCCCGCTGCGTTCATACCTCCGCCGCCGCCTCCGCCGCCATATTGCCCTGCGGCTGCCGCTGTGCCTGCCACGCCTGTAGAGCCGCCGACGCCGCCGTTACCCATGATGGAACACCCACCGCCGCCGCCGCTAACGCCAGATTGACCGCCGTTAACGCCGCTTGGCGAGAAGAACGAACGGGCCGCGCCGCCCGTGGTCCCCCCCGAACCCGCACCGGAGCCGCCCCCCGTGCCCGTGAGGTGAAACCCTACAGCCCCCGGGACACCGCCAGCGGCGGCGGTGCTACCCGTCCCTGTTCCGCCACCTCCACCAGCGGTCAATGAGAACCCAGTGTTACCCGAACCACCCCCATTACCCCCGGTAGCCGCGCCGCCAGCAGTACCGGGACTACCCGGAAAGGCCACCGGAACAGGAACAAGAGCGCCCGTGATACTTGACACGTTTGCGCTTGACCCGCCGGGAGAGCCAACTGCCCCCCCAGCCGATCCTGGCCCTACCGTAACGGTTAGCGTTGAGCCGGGCGTGACCGACGCAGGGAAACGGAACACCGCGCCCCCACCACCTCCACCGCCGCCAGCAGCGCCCGTAGCGTGACCGCCGCCGCCGCCAGCGCCGCCGCCGACAAGGGTTACCATTACGGTCGACACGCCGGTCGGCACCGTGAACGTGCCGCTGGAGGTGAACAACTCGGACTGGCTGACCGCAGCGCGCAGCGTGGCTACCGTGCCGTCGGCGTTGATGATGGCCACCGTGCTGTCGACGACAGTGTTGGAGGCGGGGAGCGGGACGATGCGCGACATTTTAGCCTCTCGGGGCGGGCGGAGCGGAAGCGACGGTCCCGTTCGCGTTGATAATTGAAATCGTGAAGTCCACGACTTTTACAGGCGCTTGGATGGGGACGATGCGGGACATGGCCTATCTCACATGGGTGGGGCGAGGCTTTGCGGGGCGAGGTCGCCCGTTTGCATCGCCGCGTCAATGGTGCCGTCGATGGTATCTTGGATTTGCTCCGGTGTCATGCCCGCTTGCATGATGCCGATGCGCTTAGTCTCGGCGTCGTACGCCTTGACCTGCGCGAGGAACTGATCGTTGCGCAGTTGCTGCGCCTCCATGGACTGCTCGACGTTCTTGAGCGCGCCCTGCATCTGCTGGAGCATCCCGCCCATTTCCTCGATCTGCTTCTCGGCAGCTTGCAGCTCGGGCGACTTGTCGTCGTCGGCCAGGATCTTCGGGTCGATCGTCTTGCGCAGCCGCTCGGACATCTCCTGCGCTCCCGGCCAGTCCATGTTCTTGACGAACAAGTCGCCGGCGACCTGCCACAGCGCCGGGTTACCTTGCAGCACCTGGCTCATGCTCTCCGCAGCCTCCTGGCGCTTAGTGGCGTAGGCAGGCCCGGTCACGGCCACGACGTCATACTTGCCGACGGACGGGTTGTAGATCTTGTCGATGACGTTGCCCTCCTCGTCCTCGATCTTGCGCACCGGCTCGGGCTGCATCGGGTCGATGCGGGCCATGCTGACCTCGCCGTCCATGCCGATGGTGCGGGCGATGCGCGCCGTGTCGTAGATCTTGGGGATCAGGTCGATGCACTGGCGCGTGACGTGCCGGATCGCCCGGGCGAGGTTGTCGATGTAGTGGTAGGTGCCGGTGTCGCCCTGGCGCTCGCGCGCGAGGATAGCCTTGCCCGACCGCTCGTTGGACGTGGCACCGAGGCTGCTGTCGTACTGCCCCGTGGTCGACTTGATGTCGTCCGACGCCCCCATCTTGGCTTGGATGAGCCCCGTCTGCGCCAGCGGCGGCGGTGCGCGCTGCGGCAGGGGCAGAGGGTTGCCAAGCGCGTCGGTCGCGTCGGCGTTGACCTCCAGATACGGCCAGTTGTTGACGTTGGCCGTCTTCCACTGGCCCTCATAGCCCTCGAACTGCCCGCCGTAGCCGATAAACGGGGCCTTGGGGGCCAGCGCCAGCATCTCGGCCTCTTGGCTGGTCCAGTAGTTGTACATCCGCTGCGCGTCCTTGGCGTTGCGGATGAGGCCGGAAATGTGCAGTTCGCCGTCGATCTCGAACTCGTTGCCGACGACGCGGACCACGGGGATCCACTTGCCGGGCCAGTCCTGCTCTTGCAGCACCTCGAACCCGTTGGTCTTGATCCACTTGATCGTCTTGCGATCGACGCGGCGGGTCTGCGACGGCTTGCCGAACAGCAACCGTGCGACCTTGTCCTCCCGGCTGCCCTCCGTGGCCGTCAGGCCGTCGGGGTAGAGGTTGAGCGTGCCCGGCTCGTGGTGGACATAGAAATACTCGGCGATGCGCACCGTGTCCTGACTGAGCCACTGGCTCAGGCTGGGGTCACCGACGCCCTGCTCCTGGATCGACCGCACCGAGGCGTCGGGGAACTGGCGCTCATACTCCTCCTTCATCAGGTCTTGGGTGATGAAGCACCACTGGGCGTCCGCGCCGGTGGGGTCTTGGATCATCGGGTCCATGTAGACGCTGAACGAGTTGCGCACGCGCCCGATGCGGATGTCCTGATCGAAGGTGTTGTCGTCGCAGTACTCGGTCAGGAGCCGGATGTAGCCCTCGCCGTATGTGACTTGATTGTCACAGGCTGTGTCATAGGCGACATCAGCGTCCGATGCGTACTCGATGTGCCGCATCATGCCGTTGAAGATCTCGGCGACCTCGACGTCGGCGTAGTCGTCTGACGGGATGACCTTGCCGGTGGGCCGGTTCTGGCGCTGGTCGTTGGTCACCTGCCTGACGTGCTGCGGCAGCTTGTTGATCGTCAGGCACGGACGCGCGTTGATCGTCATGCCCTGGCTGGAGCCGCGGCTGGAGAGCACGTCGGAGGGCCACTGGTAGTTATTGTCAGCCGAGCCGGCCATGAACCGCAGGTCGTCCAGCTCGGCGGCACGGCTGTCGCCGTACGCAGCCACGGCCACGTTCATGCGGGACCGCATGGTGGCCAGCAGGTCGCCCTTGATGTCGGTTTTGGCCATGTGTCAGGAGCCCATCCACGAGGATTGCGTCGGAGCGTAGTGCCTTTGTGTGGTTTTGTCGACACGTGCTGTTGAGGCCACAGGAAAGGCGAACGTAACACAGATCGCGTCGGCGGCGTCAGGACTTTGTAGCCCGCGCGCGCGCATGTCTTTCTTGCTCTCCAGGAACATCGTCCCCTTGCTGTCCGGCTTGACCAGCGGCGAGATCAGGTCGCTCTTGAGCAGCCGGTCGGCGGGGATGCTCGCCGTCTTGAGCCAGTCGCGCATGGCGCCCCACATCTCGGCCCGCTTGTTGCCCCACATCAGCGGCTGCCGGGAGCGCATGCCGAAGTTCACGCCTCGCACCTGCTTGTAGCGTTGCTCCTTGAGCCGGTCGACCACGCCGCCGCCGACGCCGCCCTCGTCGACGACCACGAGGGCTGGGCTGTGCTCCTCGATCGCCTCGATGACCCGGCCCACGACCTCCATGGTGTCCGCGCCGCGGTGCCGGCGGATGCTGATGATGTCGCGGCCCCGGCGCACGGCAATGACGGTGGCGTCCGACCCGAACCGCGCCGGGTCCACGCCGATGATGATGGGCGCGGTCAGGTCTTTGGTCGGTGTGCGCTCCATGGCGTCGTCGACCAGGGTGCTGGAGATGAACTGGTCGTCGCTCTCGCTGGGGAACACCCCGTAGACCTCGACGTGCGCCTGCGGGCTGTCGGCCCCGTATTCGTCGATGATGCGCTCATAGACCTTCTGGTCGGTGCCCTCGACGGTGCGGGCGTCCACGATCGTGGTCGACCAGAACGCGCGCCGGGCGTGGAACGCCTCGTAGAAGTAGCCGGTGTTGCGGCGTGGGTTGGAAAACGCGAACCAGAAGCGATCCGGGGTGTTTTCGGTGAAGAAACCGTCCGTGACCGACCAGATCGCGTCAGGGATGCCGCTCGCCTCGTCGAAGATGACCATCACGCCGTCGTAGTTGTGCGTGCCGGCGTAGGCGTCGGGGTTCTCAGCCGACCAGAGCTGCGCATGCGCCGCCCACAGGCGGGTGTCGCGGTTCAAGTCGCTTTCGACGAGCGTGGTCAGCCACTTCGCCATCGTGATCCGGGTGGCGATCGGCTCGAACCAGTGCCTGTTGATCGCCATGGATGCCCATTTGGTGACCTCCGGCCATGTTTTCGTCGTCAACTGCGCCTCGGTGTTGGCCGAGACGATGGTGGTGGACCCGATCCGGGTCGTCAGCATCCACAGGACCAGCCAGGAGACGAGCGCGCTCTTGCCGATGCCGCGGCCCGAGGAGACGACCTTGCGGAACATCTCGAAGTCGAGCTTGCCGTCGTTGGAGGCGATGTGTTCGGCCAGTTGCTGGAGCAGTTTGCGCTGCCAGATGCGCGGTCCGGTGAACTTGGCGAGGGGCGTCCCTGCTTGCTGCCAGGGAAAGGCGAACATGACGAACGCGAGGGGGTCATTTTTGATC
>Ga0181356_1000073_pt1 | contig 37056 bp, 45 predicted proteins | sample Fa13VDMM110SN_FD_130104 | JGI IMG/M metagenome (GOLD analysis project Ga0181356, IMG submission 130104) | Freshwater viral communities from Lake Michigan, USA - Fa13.VD.MM110.S.N | ecosystem: Environmental > Aquatic > Freshwater > Lake | place: USA: Michigan | collected 2013-09-24 | reverse complement strand
TTGAGCACGGTCGCGTACGCGTACGACGCAGGTTCCACCGCCGGCAGCACAGAGAGGTCGAGGGCAGTGCCCGTGCTCAGCAGCCGGAACTCGACCGGGGTCTCCCCCTGGATGCCCACGTAGTTCCCCTCGTCGTAGGCACTTTGAAGCGTTGCCGTGCCGTCGCCTCCTGCTGCCGCGATCTCGATCGAGCCGTCGTCTCCGACGCTCAGCGAGACGTTCGTGCCCTGCTTGAGCGTACGAAGCTGGATCTCCGTCCCATCCATGCCGGCGTAGACCTCGACCTCCCCCATACCGAGATTGGCGACGGTCGTAGCCTCTTCTCCGCCACCCGTCACAGACACCTCGAGGGAGCCATCCTCCCCGACATCGAGGGAGATGCCCGTACCCGCGGAGAGGCTACGGAACTGGAGGGTCCCGTCCACGACGCCGGTGTACAGGTCGTCGCCGTCGCCTACCGAGGTGGCGTTCGTGGCGCCGCCGAGTGTGGTCTCGGCCCCGGTGTCGTCCTTGGCGTAGAGGAGCCCGTCGTTCTTGGCGTAGAGAGCGACCTTGCCCGCTGCTGGAGTAGCGGGGGCGGCCGAGTTTTCGGTCAGGAGAATGCGACTCATGGGTGCCTCAGAGGACGACGAGGTTCCCGCCCGCTTCAAGGACGAGAACCGTGTCCGGATCGATGGTGAACTCTTCGTAGACGAGGATCTGCTGACGTGCACTCACCGTCACCGTATCCGTGGTGAACGTGTCGTGGACGAGGGAGTGGTCCGCGGGAGGAGGTTCGCTGCTTCCGCCGCCCACGGTCTTCCAGCGTCCCAGACCCACCACAGGAGCGACGATCTCGGTGCCGGTCGCAGTCTCCGTGCTCTCGCGATCAAACGCGTAGAGCATGCGGGTCTCTTCGACAAAGATCAAGGTCTTGTCCGCGACGCCGATCGTGCGGATCGCGGCAAGCCGGCTCAACGAGGCGACGGGCGGGAGAAGCTGGGAGAAGCTTCCGCGGCGACGCGTAAAGAAGGTCCTCATGCGGGGACCACGCGTCCGATCCAGGCAGTGAACTCGCCGGGACCCCCCGAGCTGCTGCTCACTTCGATGGCCACCCGCTCAAGGCCAAGCGACTCGACGGTCAGGAGCGTGTCCTCGACTACCCCGAAAAGGGGCGCCTCGCCGGCGTGCCACTGCCCCGAGATGGTGGAGTACCACCACAGGCGAATGTTGAACGTACCCCCGGTGACGCGCGTCAGGACGTGGATGGTCTCTACCCCGAGGATGGCGACGCCGTCGCTCGACAGGGTAGGGGCCGCGAGAAGATCCCCGGCGCTCACGACCGCAACCCGACGATCGGTTGCGGTCAGGCCAGGCTGGGCGGTTTCGACGTAGACACGACGGGCCATGTGCCCTCCGAGCGGTAGCATAGCGCGAATGCCCCTCTCTCGAAAGGCACCGGATGCCCCTGCTCTCTCTGTCCAAAACCGGGGGCTTGGCATCTCGGCGCCATCCCGTACACTATCGGAAAAGGAAGCATCGAAAGAAATGCCGCCACCCGAAACCTCTCCCAGCGAGCGCGAACTTCTCGTGCTTATCCGTTCCGATCTCTCGAATCTCGGCACTAAGGTCGATGAGCTCCAAAAGGAGCAAAAAGACCTGCGCCAAGGATTCCACAAAGCAGAGATCAAGGCAGCTCAGGACACCATCAGCCGGGCTACCGTAGAGGCGCTTCAGGCCGAGGTCGCACGCCTGAACCTGAAGATCGCAACGGTGGAAGCCGAGGCGCGGGTACGGATGGCGGTGCTCGGTGCGGGCATCAGCATCGTCGTCTCGGCCATCACCTCGGTGATCGCACGCATGATGTTTGCCGGGTGACTTTTCTGGCATAAGGAGTGTGGAGGACGAGGGTAGCTTTCCTGCTTCAGCTACCCCCTTCTTCTGCTGCACCGATTTCACGCGGCTGTGGGCCCGCTTCGCGGGTGAGCGCATAAGCGCTATGAGCAATCTCCCGAACGCTCTCCGTCAGAGGCCCACGGATCGTGGATAGGGCCTCTTTTTAGCCTACAAACGCAGACGGGAGGAACGCCGTGCGCTACGTATGCGGCGCCGGGAGCAAGGGAACATGAGCGTTTACCGTCTCTTGGAAGATGCGATCGACGGGCGCTTGCAGGGTCTCTCGAAAATGCGGGCCCAGACGGCACTGCGAGAACTGGAGAAGACACTCGGAGAGCCTGTCTCCGTCTCCCAGGTCATCGGGGTAGCGGACCGCGTCACTGTTCCCGGCGATGCAGTTCCGTGGGTGATCTTCGGCCGCTGGATGGATGGAACGGTCGACATCATCCGCGAAGGGGCACTCAACGCGCAGTTCGAGATTCTTACCGGCTGGAAGTTCGGGGAGGATCGGCGCACCTTCGACGAGCAGGTGCTGCTCGAGTACGAAGCCGCGGGGCACACCTCCGCGCTGAAGAAGGGGAAGGAAGCTAAGAAAACTGCCCCCCTGGAGAACCAGGGGGGCAGCAACGTCGTACCGCTTCGGCGCGGCCCTACTCGTCGATGACGTGTCCGAGCAGGGGGACCCGCAGCTCCGCGATCGGCACGTAGGTTGGCAGGCTGTTCCCGTTGTCCAGCACCAGCGCGATGACCGCCATTCCGTCCGCGGTGTAGCCAACGGTGGTCTCTCCGCTGCGGATCAGCTCCGTGAGGGCGTTCAACAGGACCTGGGCTTCCTGCATTAGCGGTTCCGCTCGAGAAGGTCGTCCTTGGCCATGAGCATCATCTGCGTCAGCTCCTCTTCGCTCGTGGCGCCCAGCACCCAGCGCAGCGCGTAGCTGACGCCGTTGTGGAAGAGCGTGTGCTCCTTCTCGGACTTGGCCAGCATCTTGTCGATCGCCTTCTTCGCCGGACGCGGGGACTTCTCCTCGTCGCCCGCGCGCTGCGCCTCTTCGAGCGTGATCTTCTCGTTGAACTTGCGCGCCTTGAGGATGCGCTTCTTCTGCTCTTCCTGCGTGAGGTTCTTCGCCAGCTCGTAGGCTGCGGAGAAGCCGAGGATCTTCTCCTTCACCGCCGTCTTGAGCTCGTCGCACGCCCGCTCGTGGAAGGTCACACGGAAGTTGACCCACTGCGGCGAGCGGTGGAGGCGCTCGGCGAGCTCCGTCTGCGAGATGCCTTCCTGTACGCGGTCCCAGAGCCACGCCGCGACGTCGACATCGTCCACGTCTTCGCGGTCGATGTTCTCGCTGGCGTTGGCGTACTTCGCGTCCACGATGGTCCCGACGTACTGCACGCAGGGGATGCCCGCGGCCATGAACTCCTCGTCGAGGTTGTGCGTGATGTAGCGGAGCGCGCGCAGACGGCGCTCGCCGGCGACGAGCTCGATGAACGAGCGTCCGGTCTCGTCCTCGGACTGCATGACCACGAGGGGGTTCATCAGGCCGTGCTGGTGGATGTTCTCGGCGAGGTTCTTGACGGAGACGTCGTCGAAGGTGCGGCGGATGTTGCGGAAGCTGATGCCGACCTGGATGGCGTCGAGGGGAACTTCGAGGATGGTGGGATCGTAGTTGTGCATGGTCAGTTCCTGAAAGGTGGGGAGATCAGCAGTTTCGAACCAGTCGGCGTATGGAGCTATCGCCCCCAGCAATGCCCCCTTCTGACGCACTTTCGTGCGTTCTTCATCCCTGCTGGGTGAGCCATCGGAGATTGAGCTGCGTACGGTAGTCGTACGCCCCCCAGTCATCCGCCGTCTGGAGGTGCACCGCGCCGTCGGGGCGGATCGTGCAGGCCCGTAGCCCGCGGATGCGGTCCTCCGCCCAGACGCACAGCGCCAGTCGCACCGGCTCGGGGAAGGTGGAAGCGGGCCCTCGGCGGGCGACCCACGTGCGGCTTAGGCCGCACGCCAGCGTGTGGAATACCCCCAGGTCCAAGAAGCCGGGCGCGTAGGTGGCCGGCGGGACCGGGTCCCGGAAGTCCTCCAGCCGGCGCGGGTCCGGCTGAAAGGTCTTCAGATGGACGAGGTCGCCCACGCCGCTCTCCGTGCCTCGCGTTCGGCCAGCCAGGCCTCGATCGTGTCCTCGTCCCAGAGCGGGAGCAGGTGGGTAACCAGGTCCTCGTCGGAAAACTGGTCGGCGGCTCGCGGGGGCAGTACGGTCAGCTGACCCGTTCCTGGAACCCGGACGAAGATCGCGCAGGGCACGTCCTCCATCACAGAGAGGAGGATGTAGCCGAGATGGCGCGCCAGCTCGTCCGGGTCCATTTGCGTGAGATCAAGGGGTTCAGTCACATGCTTCCGGTACCCCGTTGTACTCACGTCCGCAAGATCGGCCTCTTTTTAGGCAGAAGAACACTGTGCTTCCCTGGAGGTCATAGCACATGTCCATGATCGAGTACCGTCGTGTTCCTACGTCCGAGCTTACCCCTCGGCCCTCTCCCCACTACACCGACGTCGGCCTGCTGAAGACGCTGAAGGACCTCATGTTCGGTCCGAACCTCATCCTGAAGGGCCCCAAGGGGGCTGGCAAAACGCTGGGCTTCGAGCAGCTGGCCGCGCTCGACGGCATCCCGCTGCTCCGTCAGGAGTGCTGCGAGGAGACGAGCGTGCGTGACCTCATCGGTACCTTCGGGGCCGAGGGCGGGAACGTCTTCTTCCAGCTGGGCTCCATCACCGCCGCGATCGACGTGGCGAACGAGGTCGGGGCCTGCATCCTCGTGCTGGAGGAGATCAACACCCTCCCGCCGATGGTGCAGAAAATCCTCAACCCGATGTGCGACTACCGCAAGTCGGTCTCCCTGCCCAAGATCGGCCGCGTCTTCCGGGTCGAGGAAGGCAAGGCCCTCTGGGTCGTCGGCACGATGAACCCCGGCTACGCCGGGACCTACCAGCTGAACGAGGACTTCCGTTCCCGCTTCGAGTTCATCGAGGTGAACTACATGCCGATCGACCAGGAGCGCGAGCTGCTCCTCAAGCAGTTCCCGACTCCGCCGTCGGCGAAGGAACGGCTGGTGATCGACGCAATCCTCAACCTCGCGAAGGAGACGCGGTCGGAGCGCATGGACTACGCCCTGTCCACGCGCGACCTCGTGCAGTTCGTGCAGAACATGCTGCTGCTCGACCGCGACCGCGCGCTGAAGCTGCTCGAGGGCAAGTACGACGGTGAGCACGTGAAGAACTTCCAGGCCCGCGTGAAGTCGGCCTTCAACGTGAACCTCACCGACGTGAAGCTCTACGGATGAGCCCCAACCCCCTGTCCCAGGGCGGCGGGCGCCCGCCGTTGCCGCTGGGCCCGATGACGGGCGACGAGGCCTACATCACCGCGCGCTCGCAGGCGCTGGTGGAGGTCTTCTCGGACATCATGGGCCGTCCCCTGCGGCTGGTGAAGGCCCCGAGCGGGGCGACGGACACGAAGACGTTCGTGCAGGCACCGCTGCACCACCCCGAGGGCTACCTCGTCGTGGAGCACGAGCTCTCGCACGTGCTGTTCGGAACGAACCTCACGCTCATGGAGGACTTCCGCACCAAGGCGGTGGAGCGGCTCTTCCAGCGTGCGGGATGGGCGATCACCGAGCCGAAGCACGCGTCTAAACGTGCGCGGCTCGAGATGATGGTCCAGTACCTGTGGAACGTGCTGGAGGACCAGCGGTGCTGCGGTCTGTGGGGACAGCTTTACCCCGCCGGGGGAGAGCTGCTCAAGCAACGGTGGCACGACATCTGTCTCTACGAGAGAGAGGAGCCCGCGACGCGGGAACTGCTGGAGTACCTCGGCCGACTCGCGGCCGGGGTCGACACGCCGACGGCGCCGCCGAACTTCCGGAAGTGCAAGCCGGCGATGGTCCGGGCGCTGAACCTCGTCGAGGGTGTGGACGCGGTGGCCTGCCTGGCCATCACCCGTCGCCTGATCGACGACATCGGGGACGAGCTGCTGCCGGAGGACGAGGACGACGAGCCGTCGCAGGGCGGGCAGGGCGGGCAGGGCCCGGGCCAGCAAACCCCACAGCAGCGGCAGCAGGCCCAGCAGCAGGCTCAGCAGAAGATCGAGCAGCTCATCCAGGCGATGGGCTCGCAGACGGAAGCCATCAATCCCTCCGACGACAACGGCATCGGGGATTACGACCTCAAGCCGCCGGAGGGCAAGAAGGAAGAGCTGAGCGCCGCGCAGCGCAACGAGCTGACCCGCGTGATGGCGGCGCGCAGCGACGATGACAACGGGGACGGCATCTCCTCCTTCTCTGCCATGCTTCAGGCCGGCGCTGAGAAGATGGAGGACAAGATCGAGCAGGCGCGGATGGCGATGAGCATCCCGAAGCGGAGCGAGGAGGACAAGAAGGCCGAGGTGTTGACCGCGGCGGCGAAGCTGGCGGGGATCCGCAAGATCGACGCCACTCCTCGTCAATCGCTGCCGCCGGCCACACCCGCGGCGGCGCGGGTCCGGGGGCACCTGGACCGCGTGCGCATGAAGATGCGGCGCAAGCTGACGGACGACGGAGACGACATCGACGTCGAGGCCCTCGTCGCCGCCCGGCTCAACGACGAGCTCGATGACACCGCGTTCTTCGAGAAGAAGCAGCGGGAGGGCGGGCTCGATCTGCTCCTGCTCGTCGACGTGTCCGGCTCGATGCACGGCAGGGGCATCCAGATGGTCGAGCAGGCGGTCGCCGACGTGGTGTTCGCTTGTGGAGACGAACGGGTGCGCGTGCACCTGTGGGCGTTTTCCGATGCCCTGTTCTGCTTCAAGAAGCTGGGCGCCATCCAGAGCGCGGACGGCGTCTACATGGGGGGCACGAGCATGGTGCAGGCGCTCGAGGTGGCGCACCAGTGGGCCACGACGGCCAAGGCAGAGCGGGCGATCGTCCTGATGACGGACGGAGAGCCCACGTCGTGCCGTGCCCACGACTCCACGGGCACCCCCCTCGGAGACCTTCAGCAGCTGTTGGAGGAAATCCGACGGGATCGCATCGTGCTCTCGGTGCTGGCGATCGGGGATTCTTCCCAGATGCGGACGTATGATCGGGTCTTTGGCGAAGGAAAATATGGGCTCGTCACTCAGATGCCCGATATGTTGACTGCGCTTCCGGACGCCTGCCGTGTGCTCGTGGAGGCGCATATCCTTCGGACGGCAGCGAGGTAGATTCAGTTCATGACTCCCGTTGAATTCGAGACCTTCCAAAAGGAATTCGAGAAACTCGCGCGGAGAGTCAACCTTGATGCCTACACGCTGGTCGTTGCCATCACGGACAAAGAAGCAGAGGACGTGTACGCTGCGATGATCGCACGCGTTCGCGAGCACCCTTCCAACATGTCCATGACCCTGGAACAGGCCCGTGCTCTCCTCATGGGGCTCGGGCAAGCGATGGTGCAGGTAAGCCGACAGCTCTACGGACTCGGACGCGAGGCAACCCTGGGCATGGTCCAGGGGATGCTCTCTGATGTCGTCGACGCAGAGCCGTTTGATGACGAAGACGCCGAGGGGGAGGAGTTTTTCCTCCCCCTCGCGCGCCGTTCGAAGAAAGACGACGACGGCTGGAACTGATTTCTTAGATGCGTCTCGCTCCCCACCACACGGCCTACCTTGAGCGGACCGCCCGGCGACTGGCGCGGCGCAGCGGACACGACGTGGCCCCGCTACAGGTGCTCGAGGCGCTGCTCGACATGGCGATCGCGGACGAAGGGATGTACGACCCCGCAGATCCGCTCCGTCCCCTCGATCCGCTGCGCCGGCAGTTCCTCCAGGGGGAGGGGACTACCCGGACGACCTCATTCGATGGAGAGCGTCTCGTAGCCGCCCTCCGAGGGGATTGACCGAGAACGAAGGACGCTCGAAGTCCTGCGCATCTTGCGCGAACTGGGACAGGGGCGTCTTGAGCGGGAGATGGGACAGGGCCTCCTGCGTGGGAGACTTGAGCGACCGTCCCGCGGTGACGCCGGCGGCGGTCAGGGCCGCTCCGCCGAGGAGCGCCGTCCCCGCGTTGGCCGTCTTTGATCCCGTGATCGCCCCGTTCTGCGCGCTCATGGTGTTGCCCGAGAACGGACGGGCGGCGCTCCTGTTGGGAACGACCATTCCCACGCGACCAGGACGCACCATGCCCGGCATCCGCGCGGCTACCCCTTCTGGCATGGCCGCCGCGTGCTTGCGCAGCAGGTGCTGGCCGAGGATGAGCCCCACGTCCCCGAGCGCGTAGCCGACGGCCGAGCCGGCCAGCATGTTGCGCGCCTTGTTCTTCTCGTCCTTCGTCAGGCCGCCGGCGACGCCGGCCCCGAGCGTGGCCCCCACCGCGGCGGGGATGAACGCGGCCGGGGAGTCACCGGCGGTCTTCGTCGCCGCCTTCTGCTTCTTTTTCAGGTACTCATCGGCGGCGAGGTTCGCGAGCGCCCCGAGGCCGTATCCAATGCCGGATCCAGCAATCGTCCGGGTACTCATCTCGGCCGGAAGAAGCCGGTGCCCGAGGTAGGCCCCGGCGACCATCCCCGCCATGGGGATGCCCTCGTCCTTGAGCCCCTCCATGAACCCGTGCCGGTTGAACTCGGCCTTCTTTTCCGCGTGCTGCGCGAGCAGTTGGCCGAGCCGAATGGCGGTGGCCGTGGGGACACCGAGCTCTTTGGCCACCGCGGCGGCGGCGAGGGCCCCGCCCAGACGCAACGCGTCCCGCTGCTTGGGAGTGAGACGCGCTGCGATCTGGGCGAGGTCAGCCATGAGGTCTATCCGCCGAGGATGCCGGTGATGAGATCAAGGGCCGGGACGTTGACCGGGACGAGCCGCTCGTACTGGATGCCCGCGGACTCCTGGATCACGACGCCCATCGCGTCGACACCGATGTTGTGGTTGGGGACGTAGCACGACTCGAGGTAGCTCGCCGAGACGGTGTCCTCGTTGCTGTCCTTGAACATCATCATCAGCCCGAACGGCTGGCTGAAGAGGTCCGAGGCCAGGTTGAGGAACACGTTCCCGTAGCCCGGTGGGATGACGACGTCATGGACGTTCGCCAACGCACCGGGGCTGGCGATGATCGACGGGAAGATCGTCGATCCCAGGATGTCGCTGTAGTGCGCGTAGAGAACACGGAGCAGCGAAGGCCCGTGGTACATCACGCGGGAGAGCGACACCTGGCCCATCGTGCGGCCGGGGATGAAGTAGCTGCGCACCGAGCCGATTTCGAAGACGCGGCTGATGTTCATGTTCTGGCCGAGCGACCAGTTCTGGCACAGGCCAATCGGGAACGCGAGCTGGGACGCCGCCGCGTCGGCAAAGCCCCCAGCGGCGGCGGTGAGGAAATCCCCGCCCATGTTGGCGAGACGCGGCGGTCCAGCCGCGAGCAGGGTGTACGCGGCGGACATGAACTGCCCGTCGACCATTCCACCCTGCACGTACTCGTCGTACGGGGACCAATTCGAAAGGGTAGCCATTGGAGGCTCCTTTTAGGTGGGTGGGATCAGGCCACGACGATCATGTCGATCGGAGCGCAGCGCACCCCGCCGACGCTGACATCGAGAATGAGAAGCGAGTCGACCACGAGGCCCAGGTCGGCCTTGGAGACACTGAGCGCGATCGAGGTGTCGCTGTGCGCGCCAACCGTCAGCGTGACACCCCCGAGCGTCGCCACAACGTCGCCACCGAGGTTCAGCCCGGTGAGGGTCGTGGTGAACGTGGCGCCGGAGCCTGCCGAGAGCAAGCGCGCGCTGCTCTTGTGCAGGGTGGGGAAGCTGGACGCGGGACGCGCTTCGAGCCACGCCAGGGCCTCGTCGAGGATCTGGAAGCGGCCGTCGTGCTTGCGGTGCAACCGCGCGAGGAGGCCACGCGCGACGATGGAGGCGTAGTTGACGCCGCTGAGGACAGAGGTGGAAACGGGGGTGTACATGGGGAAAGTCTCCGTCAGGTGACGATGGTGATCTTGATGCGGTTGCAGGGGTACGCCGGGGCGACCTCGACCTCGATGAGGACGACGTCAGGCTCTTCCTCACTCTGCGCGATGGACGCGAGTGAGGCAGCGTTGACCACCCCGAGCTGGACGGCGCGGGCGAGGACGCCCTCGTTCGACATGCTGAGCTGATCGATGAAGCCCGGCGTGATCACGTAGCGGCCGATGAAGGCACGGTTCGTGGTGCGCAGGATCTTCGCGACCCAGTCGATCGCCTTGGTGATCGAGAGCTCCCGGTACTCGACCGAGCTCGTCGCCGTGGAGCGCTGGTGGCGGCAGGACACTCGCCCGTTCTGGTTGACCAGCACGTAGCGCCCGCCGTCGGCGATCGTGTCGAGCTGGACCTCCGAGAAGGTGTCCTCCGTGCCGTAGACCTTGCCGATTCCGACCATCGGCACGTTGGTGAACGGCTGCTGCGGCGACTGCTGTCCCACCATGCCGGCGATCGCCGCGCACGCGTAGAAGGCGGGCAGGTTCTGCGTCACACCGTCGATGCTCGTGTCAATCGAGCCCGCGAAGACCGAGTAGACGCGGCGGTTGGTGTACGCAGCCCCCTGCGCGCCCCCCGCGGTAGCCACCGCACCCAAATCGGTGCGCGAGGTCCCCGCGACCACCAGGCGCTCCCCGCGCACGGCGAGGGTGTAGTCCGCGCCGGTGAGCTCTTCGGTGAGCGACGCGGTCGCGAAGAACCCGTCGGTGTTCTGGTCCGCGGTGAACGACGTACGCAGGGTGAGCAGCGTGTTGTTCACGTTGCTCACCGAGTAGCGACGCAGCTCGCTCGCCCCGCCCGTCACGACGACCACCTCGAGGTAGAGGTTGGCGGCGTACGTGACGGCGGGACCGGTGATGCCCGCGGCGACCAGCTCGGTAAGCGGGCTGTCGTCGAGGACGAAGGTATTCGCCACGCCCGTCGTCGAGCCATCCTGTCCAGACATGATGGTCGTTGAGGCAGTGCGCTCGGGTACGGCCGGGGCGAAGATGACGATGCGCTCGGCGCGGTTGGCGGGCTCGCTCATCACGGTCACGTGCTCGGCGCACAGCCCGTGGATGTAAGCGTCGTCCGTCAGGGGCGCGATCGCGTAGACCTCCTTCTGCTCGAGGAACTCGAGCGCGCGGCTCCAGGCATCCAGCGTGCCGTTCGGCGCCGCGCCGGTGACCTCGTCCACCCCAAGCGCGTACACCGTGCTCGTCGTGGAGTTGAGGAGGGCCAAGTAGCAGCCCACCGCGAGGGGGTTGTCCGCGTGGACCGGGCCGATGGCGGTGTCCATCTCCTCCATCGTCGCGAACGCGAGGAGGGCGGGCGAGGCCGCGGAGGCGGTCACGTCCCGGCGGATGCCACGGTACGCGAGGTACGCGAATACCCCGGCGGTCGGGGCCATCCAGATCGGGGTGCCCGTGGCCGGGTTGCGGAGGATGCCTGCACCGAGGTTGACCACCTCGTCGCTGTCGACGAAGAAGTCGGCGAGAGGGCGGCCCGTGCCCGCGACGGGATCCGTCGAGAGGTCGAGGGGCGTCGTCGCCGTGCCGGACACATGAAGCATCGAGGCCGCGCCGAGGAGGAGCGAAGAGAGCGTGAGGGCGCCGTCAGATTCCGCCGCCACGTCGGCTGCTCCGTCTACCGCCTCGTTGATGGCGAAGACCGCGTCCGCCAACGAGTTGGTGATGAACGGAACCTCAACCGCGGTCTCCATCCCGTCGAGGTAGATCGACAGGGCGGTGTCCTTGAGGCCGTCCACGCCGACCGCCTCCAGCAGCCCGCTGCCGACGGTGAGCGCGATGCCTACGCTGGCACCGCCTTCGATCGTCGTGAAGGCAAGCGTCGCACCGTCACGCGTGACCGTGGCGATCGCAAGGCCGCCGTCGGCCAGGTTCGTGCCAAGCTCGTCCTCGATCACCTCGGCGACATCCACGTCACTCATCGTATCGAGGAGCGCGACGGAGGTGCTGATGGTGTGCACCCCCTTGCTGTCTTCGACCACGACAAGGACCGTGTAGCTCCCGTTCGTCGGGGCGTCGGGCGCGGTGTACAGGACCTCCGCCGGAGAGGCGAAGGTCACGTCGACACCGGTGTCGGCGAGCGGAGCGTCGGTCGGCAGGCCAAGCATGCCGTTGGCTGTGCCGGCCGCGCTGAACGCGATGGACTGCCCGGCACCCGTGCGCGTGGTTGTGAAGACGAGGCGCTTGTAGTCGCCGCCGCTCCCCCACGCGTCGGTCACCACAGAGACCGAGAGGCCCGGGAAGGACGTCTCGACCGCGGCGAGGAAGTCGGCCCAGGACTCGAAGACCGCGTTGGGCAGCGCGTACGTCACGGTGTCTTGCTCGACGCCATCGATCGTGAGCGTGTACTCGAGCGTCGTGCCCCCGACCCGCAGAGGATCTCCTGCGGTGACCGCGACCTCGTCGCCCTGGACGAGCGCCGGACGCGCGGCGAGGCCGGTGGCCTCTCCCGCGAGCGTAGCCACGGTGGCCATCGGATCCGCGGTGCCGGTGAGCCCGTCCGCGCGGAAGTACGCGTAGCGGGGCGCGAGCGCCGAGGAGTGGAGAGGGATGTTGACCTCGACCGGCTCGTAGACGCGGGTCGTGGCGACGCCGTCCTCGTCGAAGGTCGACAGCGTGTTGCTGAGCGTGCCGATCTTGAAGCGGCGCGCCTCGACCTTGGTGACCTCGGCGCCGGCGATGCGTACGCCGTCGGCCCAGAACTGGTCGCCAGGGATCGCGTTGGTCGCGGCGCGCAGCGGCACGGTCGCCGAGGCCCCGGTGAACGTCACCGGCGCGGTGGCGTCCGAGACGAACACCTCGTCCGCATCCACCTGGCCGGCGAACGACGCCCAGGTGGACTCGCTCTCGCCGTCCACCTCGTAGCTGCCCACCGCCCACTCGATCCACGGCGTGACGTAGTCACCGTCACCGTCGTCCTGCCCGCGGAACCCCGCGCCCACGACGCGGTACGAGGCGGCGGCGTCGAGATCCCCGTCGAAGAGGTCCGGAAGGGCATCGCCGCCGGCGCGGATCGCCAACGAGGAGCGGGCGCCGTAGGTCGGCGAGACGAGCTGGACGCCCGAGGCCATCCCGTCGGTGAAGACGAAGGCGATGTCCGTCGGGACCTGCGCGTTGATGGCCGCGGCAAGCTCCTCTCCGGTGTAGGTGCCCGCGTCGATGTCGATCTGGAGGTCGTTGGCCTCCGAGGCCGTCGGCTCGTCCACGGCGAGAACGAAGCGCGCGTCGGTGGCGAACGTCCATCCGGTACCGAACATGCGGAACGCGGCGCGCGTGGCGCCGTTCACCGCCTTGAGGAAGGCGGAGCCGTAGGTGCCGTGCGAGCCGCGCGGCAGGGAGACCATCCGGCCTCCGTAGCGGAGGTACGCAGCAACGGTGTCGTTCTCGATATCCACCTCGTCCACGATCCCGCGGGGATCGGGGAACGCGGACGGCGAGATGAGCAACGACGCCTGGTGGTAGCGTTCCGTCGTGTACCGGGCGTCGGTGTTCACCGAGCCGTCCGCGGTAAACGCTTCGACGATCTGACGGCACACGCCCACCACGGCCGGCACGAGGACGGGGGTAAGGGTGGTCACGGGGGTCTGCGAGATGACCTGGGTGATCTCAACACCAGGACGAGTGGAAGACATCTACGGCTCCTCGGAAGGAAAGGAACGAAGGTCGAGAAGTTGGAATGGAGAAATGGCTTCCCCGACGGGGCTTGTCGTGAGACGACTTCCCCGCCATCTCCGAACCACCATGGGGCGTGTTGAGATGGCTAACTGTACAGTCTGAAGCTGCTGCGGGGAAGAGTAGGGGTAGTCAACGGCCCGCTCTTCCTGCAAGATCATCGCCAGAGAACGATCCTGCGGGGATTGTCGGTTCGGGGTGGTCTTCCACGCCCACTGGTACGAGTACGGGACGCTGACCTGCACCATCGTCAGCCCCTTGGCGTCCCCGTTCACCAGTTGTCCGGGCGGGGCGGGAGGCGCGATCGTGCAGGCGGGACGGGCGATCTGGAAGAAACCCCCCGCGCTCTCCAGGAGGCGCTGATGGACACGCGTGTGGTTGGCCACCGCCTGCCCGAGACGGCGAGCAACGACATCGTTGCCGGCCACACAGTACACCGCGAAGAACCCCGTGCACAGGTCGGTACGGATCCGTTCGCCCGTAAGAGGGTCGTACGAGAGCATATTGTCGATGCCGATCCCCGCCCACTGCGTCGGCCCGAGGACGACGGTGATGGCGGGGGCCTTCTCTACAACAGAGAGATCCAGCGGTGCTTCCGCCGTGATGATGATCTCGGTGTGCTCGCGGTCGGGCTCCCAGTGGAAATGCCCCGACGGCATGAAGTTAAACAGCCCCTGGAGGTAGCGCGTGTACAGCCCGACGATGTAGCGATCGGGATCCTCTCCCGCGCCCTCGTCGAACTTCTTGCGCCGTAGCAGGGACTGGCTCACGCCGCTGCGTCCTCCGACAGCAGGCTACCGTACGCGAAGTGCACGAGATAGAGCGGGTCGACGCTTCCGTCTTTTTCAAAGACGTATTTGTTGCGCGCGGACTGGAGACCGTGGTGCGCGATGAAGCCGAGCGTCCCCGCACCGGCGAGGATGGCGCCGACCGCGTGGCGTTGTTGCTCCGGGCCCATGCTGCGAAACTTGTCGCCCAAGCTCGAATTCCCGAGCGCCTTGGTCAGGACGCCCGCGGTCATGTACCCCGTCGCGTGCGCGACGCCGATGATCCCGAGGGCGGTCAGGAGTCGCTTCATCGGGAAGGGCTTTTTCTCCGGCGGAGAAGAAGGGGGGCGTGTCTCGTTCATCCACGAACTCCGTACGTGCCGAGCAGCGTAGCCATATCGGTACGCGCTTGCCCGGGCACGTGGGGGTTTGTGTACGAGCGGCGCGCCGATACCTCGAGGGAGGCGAGATCCACCTGGAGGGGGATCGCGTCTTCGACGCTGCCTTTCATCACGCGGGTACACTGCGCCGTCTGGCGGACCGTGATGCCGTACCGGGCGGTCGTGGACACGTTCAACACGCGCCACCGCCGGTTGAGGTGATCGATGATCAGGTCGTAGGGGGAAAGCAGCGGCGAATTCCCCATCGCCAGGCTGACGGTGTTTGCCTGCGTGTGCAGCTCTGCGCCGATGTTCTCCACCTTCGGCGGCGGGCTGATCCCGACCCAGGCCTCCACCGGGTAGTGGTAGCCGCCGGAGAACCCCGTTGCCCAGCAGGTCGGGCACTGGTCGTCGGTGACCTTCCCCAGCGCACGGTCCCAGCACTGCGGGCACCGCTGTCCGAACGTCTTGCGCGGGAAGATCCAGGCGAGCGTCCCACTGTGCTCCCGCGCCACGAGCTCCTCGAGCCGTACGATCTCCACGGCGTCGAGCGGGAGGTTGCCCATGCGGGAGGCCGCAGGGGCGGTGACCTCGGTCCCCGTGTCCCGCCGGACGGCGCGAACCCGGTAGAACAGGAGCCGGTTGGCGGAGAGCAGCGGGACGTTGTTGTCCCGCAGGTAGTACCGGTCGACCAACGGACCCGCGACAGGCTGCCACGGGCCGTACTCAGCCTCCGAGCGTTCGACGTAGAAGTCGTACTCTTGGAGGTCCTCGGTCGTCGGCTCCACCTCCCAGTACACATCCAGGTACTGGAGGGAGAAAGAGACGACGCGGGTCGGCCGGAAGGTGATCACTTGATGCCCAGCATGTTCCCGATCCGCGTGCCCCTGAACATCGGCGTGCCCGCGTCGGTGTACGGCTTCACGAGCTTGGCGACCCGATCCGTCGCCACGCCGGCACCGACGCCCATTGGCACACCGAAGGCGATCGCCGCGGCGATCGGGCGTTCTGCGGCGGCATCGGCATGCTGCACGCGGATCGCGTGGTACTTGGCCTTCAGCCCAGCTTTCGGGTTCTTGCCCTGGTGGATCGCCGTTTCCTCGTGGGCACGCTGTGCCAAACGGGTCTCGACCTGGAGGTCACTCAGCCCATCGCGGGTACGCGGCTTCGTCTTGTTGTAGTGCATCCGGGCGCCGATAGCCCCGCCGAGCACACCACCCGCGATGGGAAGCGCTGCGGCTTCCTTCCGATGAAGGTCCAGCCACAGCTGTGCGGCGGGGATCGTGCTGTCGGCCGACACAGGCGCCATGTGCTCGAAGAAACGGCGGGTCGTTGCATCCATGGGAGTCACCAGGAGAGGTAGGTGCCGTTGACCAGGAAGTACTCGCTGAGCGCGCCACCCCCGGACATGGCCTGTTCGATGTTGATCGACGCCTTCATCTGCGCCTTCTTCTGCTCCAGGCGACCCTGGAACAGCTGGATCCAATTCATCAGCAGGGGCGCCTTGTCCGAGACGGACACCGAGATGCCGCCGTCGGAGAAGGAGAGCTGGTTGCGCGTCTGGAGAAGCCCGACGCTCTCCAGCGTGCGCATCACCGCCGCTTCCCGCAGCCACGACATCGACGGGAAGTTGGAGATCCCCACCGCCCCGAGGAAGGGCGGCGTGGAGTTCCAGTCGTCGATGGCGTCGATGATCGCCCACGCGATCATCCGGTCGCTCGTCTCCTCCCCCGCGATGAGCCGATTGAGCTCCGGGAAGTCGCGCATGTACAGACGGACGACTGCGACCATCTCATTCATGCGCTTCGATGCCGCGGGGATGCTCGTCTCGCTGGAGAAGAGGCCGTAGCTGGCGAGGCTCACCGCGCCTCCTCGACGAAGTCCGTCCCGATGCGGCGCCACCGCCGCAGCCAGAAGAACTTCTCCGGATCGACCACCGTCGCCGGCAAGAAGAGCGCGGCGAGGAGATGGGCAGCGCGGATTCCCCGCGATGCCTTCGCGGACAGGGTGACCGGAGGCGCCACGGCGTCACACAGGTCAAGGAGCGCCGCGTCCGAAAGACGTGCGAGGTAGGCCTGCGCCTCTCCGCGCGTCAGAGGCGCCGGCGCCGGCAGCGGCGCGGTGAACTTCTCGGGCAACGCGCCGAACCAGAGCTGGCGGCCGTGAAGCGTCCGGTCATGCGCGCCCACTCGATCGAAGTCCACTTCGATCGAGTGGCCCGGGCGGATCTTCTGTCCCGCCACCCAGTACGCGGCCGCCGGACCGGGGGTCTGGTGGCTGATGTTGTGCACGCGCAGGATTGCCATTTAGGCCTCCTCGCCGAGCAGCTCCGCGACGATCGCCGCGCGGGTCTTGCCGGTTGCGCTGCCACCGCGCTCGGCGAGGAGCGTGCGCAGCTCGCCGAGCTTCAAGCCCTCGAGATCGGCGGCCGTGAGCGGCGCGAGCACCGGCGGGAGTTCCGGTGCCGGGGCTTCCACGGGCGCCTCGACCGTCTCTTCGACGAGGGGAGCAGCAACGAATACTTCGGCCACGAGAGGGGCAGACACGGTCTCCGTCCGCGTCAGCTCCAGGACCGCGGGGGTTACCGCGACGGGCGCCTCCACGGGGACGGCCTCTACCAGCGCGACCGCGACGGCCGGGGCGTCGGGAAGCAGGCCGAGGCGTGCGCGAATGCTCGAGATGTCCGCCTTCTTGCCGACGCCCGACATCTCGAACATCTCCAGGCGGCCCGCCTTCATGTGCGCCTCGATCTGGTCGAGCACCGGAGGGAGCTCGTTGAGGTTGTAGATGCGGGACGCGCCCGAGGGGAACGGGCGACCGCCGACAACCGGGCGGGCCCCGCGCTGGATGCTGCGAAGGACGAAGCGAATCATGGAAAAGGGCTCCTGTGGGGAGAAGAGAAACGCCCCCGGTTCCCTGAACCGGGAAGCCGGGGGCGTCGGTGGCCCGGCGGAACCAGGCCAGGGGCTAAAACACCGCGATGCGCGGGAAGGTGAGCCCGGCGGCCACCTTGTTGTTCTGGGTGCCGAGGCTCTCGATCGAGGACGGGCGAACGGCGTCGGCGGAGGCGTCCGCAGAGTCACCGGGGTAGAGCTCGAGCTTCACCACGGCGGCGATGTTGCCGATGCCCATGCCGACGTCCATCCACGCCTGCCAGTGGATGCGGTTCACCACCTTGTCGATGTAGAACTTCACGTCGTTGAGCGTGTAGTTGCGGCCGAAGAACTCAGGCGCCGTGAACACGTAGGCGTTCCCCTCGCGGAGGATGTCGTTCTTGATCGTCTTGATGATGCGGAGACCGACGGCCTTGTTGTAGGTCCAGCCTTCCACCGCGGTCTCGCCCTGGAGCTGCGAACCGAGGTCCTCGAGGGTCCACTGGTCGAAGTCGTCGGCATCGGACTCGGTGAGGAGCATCACCGCCGGGCGGAGGCGGCCGGCGCGGATGATGTTGCCGCTGCCGTCCACGATCTGCCGCTTGAGCAGCTTCTTGATGTTGACGATGTCGGGGCGCTGGATCGCGAGCGGGCTGTAGCCGGTGTCCGAGGTCTGACGAGCGAGCTCGCCCTTGATCTTGGAGACGGCGAGGGCCGTGCCGTTGGTCACGTTGGCCGCGGTGAACGGGATGGAGCCGCTGTTGCCCTCTTCCTGCATGGCGTCGACGCAGGCGTCAACGTGGATGAGGAACTCACGGTCCTTGATCTCGACCATGTCCTTGAGGGAGTTCTCCTCGATGATGCGCGTGATGGGCATCTCGTAGGCCATGAGCTCCTGCTCCACGATCTCGAACTTCTCGCTCGAGATGGTGAAGAAGCCGATGGCGTAGCGCTTGCCGTTCACGTAGCTCGCGGTGGGGAGGCCGCGGAAGTTCAGCGGCATCGCGCGGGAGCCCGGCTCGATGTCCACGATCTTCACGAGCGTGTCGTGCTCGGTGGAGCGCTGGAGATCCCCACGAACGACGCGCTCGTTCGGGATGATCATGTCGGTGAAGGACGCCTCGCGGAGGCGGTCCTTGATGTAGGTGAGGCTGGCGGCGGCCGTCTTGGACTGGCCATCGCGGGTGTCAAGCCGCTCGATGAAGCCGGCGTTGATCAGCTCGGGGGAGTAAGTTTCCATTTCTCAGAATCTCCGGAAGGCTGGGAGCACGCGGGGTGGTCAGACCACGCCCTCGGGGTTGAAGTACACGGCGATGTCGTTGGTCGCGAAGATCCGGGTGACACGGCCCACGATGAAGCCGGCGACGGCCTTGGCGAGGACACGGCGAACACAGCCGAACTCCCCATCCACCCCGTCCCAGTCCCACACGGAGACCGCATCGCCGACGGAGAGGCCGGCGCTGCAACAGAGCTTGGTGCGGAACTCGAAGCCGACGGGGCCCTGGATGATGTGGGCGCGCCGCGTCATCTGCACGTCATAGCGTCCCTTCTCGTTGAAGTAGAGGAACGCGGGCGTGGTGCCCTCGCCGTCGGGGGTGCCGGAGACGGAGACCACGTTGTTGCCGCCGCGCTTGACCTTGTCGGCGTCGGCGCGCTCGAGCCACTCGCCCTCGACGAGGGGACGGCTGCTCGAGGGGTCGAACGGGTTGAGGTCGGAGGACTCGGCCGGCGTGGTGACGGCGTAGGCGAGATCCCGGGTGAAGAGGCTCGTGTACCCCGGGACGATGATCTGAACGTACTGACCAGCCATTGGTGGCTCCTAAAGTGAACTGGTGGTTGACTAGAATTCTGCCCCGAGGCAGAGAGCGGTCAAAGAGTCGAACGCGGCGTTGCCGGGCGCGTCCGCTACCTTGGCGAAACGGATCTCGTTGCCCGCGGCCATGCCGACGGCGTGGCGAACGGTGCCAAGGTCGTCGTAGCGCGCGATGTGCGCGACCTTGTCCTCGAAGGTCATGCTCGGATTGAGGCCCTTGGCCTCCATCTCGTGCGCGATCTCGCGTACGGCGTCCTCGTGCTGGCGCTGCGCGATGTGCTGCCGGAGACGGAGGTTCTCGTCTTCGAGCGAGGCAACCTTCTCTGACAGAGAGCGCAGGGTCGCGGCACCGCGAGCGGCGACGATGGCCGCCTGCGCCGAAGCGATCTTGATGGGCGTGTGCATGGTCAGGAATCTCCCTGGGATGGGTTCGGAGAGGCGGATCCGGTGGCCGTTTCAGTAGCCTCTCTACGCTTGAGAAGTTCTGCAAGCCTGCGCTTGCGCTCCTCGTCGCTCAGAGCGTCCGCCTGAATAGATGCAAGCGTAGCAGATACGCGGGAACTTGCGATCTTTGCCTGGGTAATACCTGCAAGGGCATAGAACGACGTGCGCCCATGCTGGAGGGACGCGACTTCGTCGAACAGGACGAGGGCTTCCTTGACGGTCATTCGCGCCCCCGTCGTTCAACGCGGCGGCCAATAGCGTGCGTCGCCGCGGCGCCCGCGGAGGCGCCGAGCACACGCGCAATCGCGGCGGGCACGAAGGTTCCCCGCGCCGCGGATTGGGCCGCCAGCATGCCGCCGAGGCTCCCGAGCGCCGTCGCGGCGCCCAGGCCGTGGTCGGCGTACAGGCCGGAGGCCACCGGACCGAGCAGCGACAGCTGTCCCGGCAACATAGCCCCCGTTCCCGCGGTCAGGGCGATCCGCCCCGCCCCGTGCGACTCGTCCCGGAACGACTGCGCGTGCAGGTGGTCCGTCGTGGCGTCGTGGCCGAGAAAAGACGCGCTCTTCTCGGCTACGCCCGCGAGAAGACCCTCGGCCGCCGCCTGCGCGTGGTCACCGTAGTGGCCACACATGGCGTCGTCCCAGAGCTGCGCGTACTCGCGGATGGAGGGCATGTCAGTAGCCGCCGCCGAGCTCACGCATCTGGCGGTTCTTGCTGCCTTCGCGCATATCCTTGAGCTTCTTGCGCGCCAGAAGTGTACCGCCGGCCACCGCCGCGGCGCCACCCAGCATCTTGGCGTTCCGCCACCCTTCGGGCGTGTGGAGGTAGTTCACGGCGCTGTCGATACCGCCCTTGGCGGCATCCCCGACGCCGTGGAGGTTCGCGGAGGAGAGGCCCTCGGCGCCCGCTGCGGCCGCAACGCCGGTTGCCTGCTTCTGGAGGTAGACAGCGAGGTCGGAGACCGAGGCGCCCTTGCTGAGCTCCTGCATCGCGCGATTTCTGCCACCTTCACGCATGTCCTTGAGCTTCTTGCGCGCGTAAAGCGTGCCCGCGGCCACCGCTCCGGCCCCGCCCAGCATCTTGGCGTTCCGCCAGCCCTCGGGGGTGTGGAGGTAGCCGACGGCGCTGTCGATACCGCCCTTGGCGGCATCACGGGCACCGGTCATGTTCGCCGAACTAAGCATTCCGGGGCCTGTACCGGGAGTGGGGGAGGCTTCCTTCTGGAAGTACACCGCGAGATCAGCAACCGAGGCCTTCTTCTCCCCCTTCATGTGGTGGTAGCGCTCGATGGCCTCGGGGCTCAACTCATGGTCGAGGCCGAAGTACTTCTGCTTGATCCCGCGCGCCGCGAGGTACTCCTTGTCCCCGCGCGTCATGCCGACGGCCTGCCCGATCGTGCCTCCCATCAGCGCGCCGATGAGCGGGCTGAGGTGAGGATCGCTGCCGAAGGCAAGTCCACCAAGCGCCCCCACGCCGGCGCCGGCAAGGCCGGGCACAAGCGCCTTCTTGTAGCGCTTGCCCACCAGCTCATCGCTGGCGAGGAACTGTCCGACGCCCTTGTCCGAATTGCGCATCGCTGCCTGGACAGCGCGCTGCCGGTCCAGGTAGCCGGGCTGCTCGGTCTCGGCGGCTTCCTTCTGGAGGAGTACCGCCAGCTGCGCCACCGACGCGGTCTTCATCCCGCCCATCGCCGCGGCCATGGGGAACGCGGCCTGCGCGGACGCGAGGCTCGGTCCGGTGTCGCTGACGTGCGCGAAGATCTCACTGAGGCGCGCCCGGGTCGGGTCCCGGAGCTGACTGCGCTTGGCGGCGATGAGGGAGGCGGCGCTGGCGAGGGGGCCCTGCGCGTGGCCTCCTTCCTGGGCATGCGAGTGCGCCGGGGGCGCCATCTCGGCGTCCATCTGCCGCGGCGCGGGGGCCTTGGCGTCTTCCGCGATCTTCGCCATGCGGCTGGTCATCAGCAGGTCGTAGAGGCTGGCGGACTTGGTCGGGTTGGCGGCCGGGGTCTGCTCGAGCACGGTGCGCGACATCGCGCCCTCGGGCGCGGTGGTCTGCTTGGGCGCGTTGCCCGAAACCAGGCCGACCGGGTTGAGCTTGGCTTTCCCCGCGGCCGGGGCGATGGTCTGGGTGCCCGGGGTCGTGGTCTCGGTGGTCATCGGACCCGGGGAGGCCTTGCTGCCTTCCGTGGCCGACTTGAAGAAGTCCCGCACCATTTCGACGCGTGCGGCACCAACGGCGCCCCCGTCGTCGGCGATGGAGAGCGACAGGTACTCGAGCGCGTTGGCCACCTTCTCCGCGTCGTCGAGCAGCGAGCCGCCCGCAATCGACGCCAGCTTCGACGTGGCGGGAAGGGAGGAACCGGTGCGGGTCCGGGCCCGGACGAGTGCGTCATCGATCAGACTCTGGTAGCTCATGGGGAATCTTTTCCAGAGAGGAAGGTTTCGAAGGATTGTCAGCTACGCCGGGGGTCAGCGCAACGGGAGAGCGGAAAGAAACTGCCGGAGCGAACCAACCTTGGTCGATCCCAGCGGCGCGAGAGGAAGTTCATCGAAGAAGGCCGCCCACTGCGCCTCTTTGGTACGAGGGGCGGCCGTCTTGGTGTCGTCCGAGGGCGTACGGTATTTCTGCTTGGCCGTCCGACGGCCTTCTGGCGTACCGTACCCCCTCGGCGACTTGCCGAGGGCGTGTGCCTGCTGGGTCGCGATCGCGAACGCCTTCCCCTTGTCCATGTCCGGATTTCTCCGGAGGAGGTGGTCAGCGCGATCGTGAATCCAAGCAGGCACCCGCTACTCCGTGCTTAGACGTAGCCGTTGGCCGCGAGAAGCTCGAGCGCTGCGTTGTCGATGGCGTCGGAGAAGTCGATCTCCTCGGCGATCTCCTGCGCGCGGGCGAGGGCGAGCTCGTCGAGCGCCGAGCTCTGCTTCTCGTGCTTGCGCTTGTCGTGGAGCTTCTTCGCGCCGTAGCCGGCCGCGCCGAGCGTCGCGAGCGCGCCGCCCTGGGCGCCGAGGGACCGACGCGCTTCGGTGGTCATGGTCGCAGCGCCCGGACCCTCGTGCGTGCCGCGGAGGATGCGGGCGTAGGCGCGCGCCTTGTCCATCATCCCGGCGCCCTCGCCGGCGACCTCGGCGACGTTCTTGCGGACGTTGGTGGCGAGGAGGAGATCCTTCGCGGCCTGCGTGGCCGAACGATCGCCCGCGGCTTCCTTGAGCATCTCAAGGGCGCGCGCCTCGATGAGATAGTCGATCGAGGACTGCTTCTCCTGCTCCTTCTTGGAGAGGAGCTTCTTCGCGCCGTAGCCGAGACCGCCGAGGGCTGCCGCCGACGCGCCGTAGCCGAGGGCCTTGGCGCCAGCGCTGCCGGCCTCGAGCCGGCCCATGGACAGGTGGTGCCCGCCGGTGCCCATCGCGTCGTGGATGCTCTTGCCGTAGCGCTTGACCCGGTCGCCCAGGCCCTCGGCCGCTTCCGCCGCCGCCGGTGCCGCAGCGGCCTCCTCGGCGGCTTCCTTCAGCATCTCGAACGCGCGCGCCTCGATGAGGGCGTCGATCGAGGACTGCTTCTCGGCGTGGCCCTGCTCACGGCCGAGGCCGTGGAGACCGCCGATGCCCGCGCCGATCGTTCCGCCGCCAACCGCGCCAACGGAGCCCGCCAGCAGTGCACTCAGCGCCTTGTCACGGGCGGTGAGGCCCTGACCCATGTTGTAGACGGCGGATCCGCCCGCGCCGAGCCCGGCGCCGATCAGCGCACCGCGCGCGGCGCCACGGCCGAGCGAGCGCGCGACGGGGGCCTTGGGCGCCTCCTCCTCCGCGAGCTTGCTCAGCTCGTCGGCGTAGGCGTGCGCCATGTAGCGGCCGATGTAGTCGGCCTCGGCGAGCTTGGCCTGCGCCTCCTTGACGGCGTACTCCTCGGCGGCCGCGACCTTGGCGGTCTCGTCGTCACCGGTGGCCCAGTAGGTGTAGAGGTCGTCGACCTGGTCTTCGTTGAGCTCGGAGAGGTCGATGCCCTCGGCCGCAGCGGCCTCGGCGAACAAGCGGGCAGAGGCCGCCTTCTCCAGATCTTCGGTGGTGAGCGTATCGAGAAGAGACATGAGGAAGTACTCCGTGGGGTGGGACGGCGTCTTCGGGGTTTCGCCCCTCAGCCAGAGAAAGACTAACGTGAATTCGGTGCTTATCCTACCGACAGTCCGGGCCAGTAGGCAAGGCAGAAGAGAAACCGCGAGATTTCTTGGGTCGCATCCGCGAGCTTCACTTCTTGGCCGAGGTCATAGATCTCCGGCAGAGAGACCGAGACGCCGCGCAGATCCGGGGGTTGCATGAGCAATCCCGCTCGGTAGTCGTTGTACCGATGCGACAACGGGGAAAGCACCGGGTCGTCATGCGCAAAGTCACTGCGCGCGTTGACGGGCACCACCTTGGTGATGCGGATGCGGATCGCCGCCGGTGCGAACGAGCGCTGCTCGAGAAACGGGCCCAGCACTTGGCGGAGGGTTTCCATCAGGCCCGGCGCAGGACGAGGGCCCGGAAGGATCTCGGGAAGGTGGTCGAACGCCATCGGCTCGGGTCGGAAGACGATGCCGCCGGAACGGTACCCCCGGGCCATATCGGGGTTCTCCTTCCCCAGCATCATGTACTGGAACTCGTCCGGCCGAAGCACGACGCCGTGGTGGGAGAGCCCAGCGAGGGAGGCCATCGGATCATCGCAGCACGCGTCGAGGATGTCGTCCGGGAGGGACGGCATACGCGCGGCGTGGGACTCGACGAAGCTCCGCGCGTAAGGCGGAGGAGCAGGGATGTGCTTGAGGATCTCGGCCCACTTCGCGTGCGCGGCGAGCTTCTCCTCCCCGTTGGCCTGCGCGTTTTCAATGGCCTGCTTGGCGCTGTCTTCGGGCGCCTTCCGGTTGGCTTTCGCGGCTGCCGGATCGCCCTGGAGGACGCGCGTGAGCTGGGCGGAGAGAGAACGGCCTTCCGTCCGTGCCTGATCCGCCCGAAGCGCCTGAGAGAGCCGTTCGGCCTCTTCCTGCTTCTGCGTCGGTTCCACCGCGGCGAGCTTGTGGCCCCCGGGCGCGTAGGGGTACACCGTCTGCCCGTAGGCGCGCTGGCCCTTGGCCTCGAGTACGCCCATCACCTTGGCCGAGCGCTCGGCGCCGACGAACACGAACGAGTCGTCGAAGAAGCGCGGCTGGTGGTTGTACACGCCGCACTTCTGGCCGTTCGGCAGGATCTTGCCCATGCCGAACTTCGGATCCTGGTTGTTGACGTGCTTGCAGTACTCGGCGGGATTGCGCGCCTTGTGGCCACAGAGGGCACACTCGTCGTAGGGCACCTTTGCGCCCATCGACGAGTCGACGAAGTCCCCGCGTCCGATACGGTCGTACACGTCCAGGCCGCCGTGCTGCGCGCACAGGTCCCGGATCAGCTCCGACACCAGCACGACGCGGTGCATGCGGTGGTCGTAGAACGCGCCAAGGATGTAGCCGCGCGCGGCGTTGGGGTCCTTGTTGACGTGGTGCTGGTAGCGGTGCGCGTTGTAGAAGGTGGGGTAGCCCCACGCCTGCGTCCCGTATCCGGCCACGTCCTCGGTGGCGTTCGCGGCACGGCGCCGCGCGTCGATGTCCCACACGGGGATGTCGTCCCAGCCCGGCGGCGCGTGCAGCAGCCCCCGCTCGGTGAACCAGTCGCCCCGCAGGTTGAAGCCGACATACTCTCCCGCGCCCAGCGCCGAGTTCACGAGGTACAACCGCCCCGGCTGGGGAGCGATCGACTCGATCAGCTCCCGCACCTGGGGCAGGTGCTCGTGGTTCGCCACCTTGTCGAGGCCTGACGTGCTGTCCAGGCCGTAGCCCGTGCCGGGCTCGACGAGGTGGATCAGGGGACGACCGAGCGTGTCCCGGCCGCGGAAGAGAGCGCGTTTTTCCATGGGGCTACCGGTGAAGCTCCGACACGAACGGCGTGACGGTGGTCCTTCCACGCGAGATGGACGCGGAGTCGTCCTTGCCCGTGTTCCGCAGGGCCAGCCGGTTCATCAGCTCGGTGTTCTTGTCCCGGAGCGAGTGCGTCCGGTCCTCCCGCCTGTTGTCGGTCGCGAACTGGCGGGAAGCGAGATCGCGCGCGTTCTCGTGCTGCGCCTTGAGCGTGTGCATCGAGAGGTTCTGCTCTCGCGTGAACTCCCGCCCCGCCTGGTCCCGGTTGGTCTGGAACGCCTGCGTCTCCAGGTCGCGGCGATCCCCGCTCTGCTCCCGGAGCTCGTGCATGTAGCGATCGGCGCCCATGCTCGCGCCGGCCTGTCCGGCCTGCACCATGGCGTCGCGCACGGCGTTGCGGCGCTGGCCGAGGAACTGCGAGGCCTGCGAGAGATCCTTCGCAACACCGAGCTCGAGCATCGGCGCCCCACCCGGGTTCTCCGAGGAGCGCTCGCGCAGCTGCCGCATGAGGAAGGTCGAGGCGACGAGCGGGTCCTTCGAGAACTCCGGGTTCAGCATCCGCAGGCTGCGGTAGACCAGACGGATCTCCTCCTTCGGGTACTGACTCAGCTCGGGACGGACGCGAAGGATCTGCTGGAGATCGCTCTCGAACGTCATGACGTCCGTGAGCTTGTTGACGCCCTTGGCCGCGGCGATGCCGGCAAGGCCGACGGCCGCGCTGGCACCTGCGCCGATCAGGCCGGTCTGGATCGCCTTCTTGATGTCCGGGCTCATGCTCCCGAAGAAGGCCTCCTTCTGGAGGGTCTGGGCAAAATCCTCGAGGTGCGCCAGGTCGTTTTCCTGGAGATGACCACGAGCATGCGCCACGTACGCGGCGTCGGGGACCTGAACCATGCTACCTCCCAGCTTGGCGGCGAGTTCTTCCGCCTTCTGTGCGTGCCGGATACCGTTGTAGGTGTTGTTGATCTGTTCCGGGACCGCGGACATGGCCTGCGCGGTCCCCGCTCCCATTCCGCCAGCGACGATTCCGGCCCCGAGGGTGCCTCCGCCGATCCCGTAGGCGGTGCGGCGGATGCCCTCCCCGGTCAGGCGCGCCGCGCCGCCGGCGACGTGCCCAGCGGCGCGCACGGGGGCACCGACGACGGCGCCGAGCAGGGCCCTCTTCTCATGCGACGAAGGCACGGAGCTTCCCCTCAACGACGCGCAGCTCGCGCTGGAGGTCGTCCACCGCGTGTCCCCACTCCACGAACTCCTCGCGGAGGCCCGCGACCTTCGCGAACACACGGGGAAGGGGGTGGGCGGGGTTTACGTCTCCGGCCGACCCGACCTTGGTGCCCTCGACGGCGTAGCCGCGGCCCGCCAGGTAGCTCGCGACCTCGGTGAGCAGCTCGCCGGCGACTTGGGTGGGGGGAACAGAGGTCATGCAGGCTTCGAGGACGCTGCCCATCGCGGCGCCTTCCTTGCAGGCCTGGTCCGCCTGCCGGACCAGGTCCAGCATCGCGGTCTGCGCGTTGTACTCCGCCGAATCGCGGCCCACAGACGCCGTCTTGTGGGCCTCGCGAAGCGCCTGCGTCAGCTGCGTGATCTCCCGCATCGGGTTGTGCCAGCGGTCCTGGCTGGCCACCTTGACGGGGTCCACGGCCAGCACCGTCGCCAGGAACGCGTTCCGGGGCTGGTATTTCTCTGTCGTAGAGACAGCCGACGCGGTCTTCTCGAGCCGCTGCCGCGCCGTCGTGGTGACGGCAGGGGTGGAGGGCGCGCTGGCGACCTTCTCCGCCGTATGCGCCTTCAGCGCCTGCGCGCAGTGCGCTGCGTCCGGAGGATCGAACGACACGTAGCGATCCAGGCTGCCCCTCTTGGTATGGAAGAGGCGCTCGAAGGCTTCGTGGTACGTCATCTCGCAGATGCGCCGGACATGCTCGTCGGTGAACGAGAGCCCGCTCGCCGACGCATGCTTGACGACCGCAGCAGAGAGGTCCGTTCCCTGGGCGACATGCTCACCGGCCGCAGAGCGGGCGACGGACATGAGCGCGTCGGGGGAAATGGTCGGGGAGATAGCCATCCGCGGAAGTGCCCTCGACGCAGAGAGTATCAGTTAGAGAGCCCACGTCAAAACGGGAGCGCGAAAGATGAACGACTGGATGACGCTGGAAGAGGCGGCCCGCCATCTAAATATCACGACACGGACCCTGCGATCGTACTTTCGCATCGGTATCCTGAATCCGGCGGTCCGCCCCGGTCTCCGTGGAAAATGGCTGCGTCCCTCTGACGTAGAGACCGTGCGTCTGAACAAGGAGGAGATCGGGCGCCCCTCCCCGATGCGCCGACAAGAGGTGCTCGCGATGCAGGCGCGCATGACCCGCCTGGAGAACCAGGTCGCGGTCCTTCTCCGGCTTCTCGATGCGAAGGACGCGCCGCTGGCCGTCAACGAGACCTACGCGCGGGAGCTGCACGCGACGTGCCAGTCCCAGCTCGAGCAGACGAACTGGGATCTCGCCACGATCAACGGGTGGGCGGAGGTCTTCCTGCGGGTCGACGAGACGGACCTCGAGACGATGGCACGCGCGGCGGGAGATGCCCGCCCGTGGGTTCCCTTTCTCCGCCTGTGCCTGACGATGAACGCACACGTCCCGGCTCGCCCCGAGTACGCGCACTCCTTGGTGCTCCAGGAGACGCATCGTCTTCTCGCCGAGGGGCGTCGGCGGCTGCGCGCGGCGGCGACTTGCTACGAAGGACTGAAGAACTACACCGCGCATCCGCTCCTGGCCGACGTGCCTATTTCCGTCCTCGACGTGCTGGAACGCGTGGTGGGAAATAAAAAAAAATAATAAATTCAAGGACATAATAATGATGCGTACGAGAAATTAGTCTCACTGCGCACCTGCCTCACTCATACACCCACAAAGGGTTTCCCCCCATGACGACCCGTCCCTCCGCCGTCAACCCCGTGACGGCTCCGGCTCCTCTGACCTCCTCGGATCTCGAGGCGCTCTACGGTGCCCTCGCCGACACCAACAACCTGGTTCGCAGCGTCGCGGCACGCCAGGAACTCCTGCTCGCCGGCGCGAGCCAGGTCGGCCAGAACATGGCCGAGCTCAACCAGAGCGCGGCGCAGCTCGTCACGATCAACACCAACCACGCCATCGGCGCGGCGGTGGGTGCGGTGGCCTTCGGCGGCGGCCACTTCGCCGGCGGTCACTTCGGCTACTGGGAGGCCACCCCCACCTCGACGGCCGCCTGGGCCGTCGGTGGCGCGGTCCTCGGCGGCGTCGGCGCGCACTTCTTCCAGAAGATCCGCTGATAGACGGGCGGAACACGGAGGGCCGGGAGGGCCTCCGTGTTCCGCTACGCTACTGATGGTGATGGCCCGCGCAAGCGGGCCATCTTTCTTAGTCGGTGACCAGACGATCCACCGCGGCGGACGGCACGAAAATATCCGGCCGGGGATAGTCGATCATACTTGCCAAGAAGCAGAACGTGAGCGCGTGCAGGGTGTCGTCCGTCGTGTTTGGGGACTTCTTGTACTCGGTCATGCGCGTCCGTTCGTTGTACTCGGAGAAGACGGAGAGCATGTCCGAGGCGAAGGGGGTAACGAAATCCCCCCAGCGCGGGAACCGGAACACGGTCTTGCGCTTGATCGCCGCGAACATTGAGCCGAGCACTTCGCTCTTGTGAACGAGGTAGCGTCCGAGGTTGTCGTCGTACTTCAGGAAGACCGAGGGGGCGGAGTACTGGTAGCGCACAATGCGGCGCGAGCCGTACTTCTTGAGCAGCTCGCCGTTCGGCCAGAAACCGCCGCCGTAGTCCGCGCCGACGCGGGCGACGTTGAACGAGTCGATGAGCTTCATGATCTTCTTGATCTGTTCGCCCGGCTCGCTCTCCGCGCCGGTGAAACGGTAGAGGAAGAAGACCTTGAACCGGCCGTCGAGGTACGCTCCCAGCACGAGCACGGTGTAGGAGTTCGTCGAGTCCTGGCCCCAGTCGATGCCGGCGTAGATGGGCGTCGAGCCGATGGACTGCTTGAGCTTGGCGAGGTCGTCGGCGTCCAGGGCCATCGCCGGATCGCACGACTCTACGAGATCCTGGCGCGTCAGCGGTCGCTGGCCGGAGTCGAAGCTGCGTCCAAGCACCTCGTTGTAGAAGCGGGCGCGCGGATAGCTGTTGTACTTCGCACGGATGTCCTTCCACCCGATCCAGGGCACCATCAGCTGCGGGACGCGGTAGCCCTCGAAGGCGTCGTACTTCGGGTCCGGACGGCCTGTCTGCACCCAGGTCGACGCGGGATTCTGGGGATCAATCGCCTCGCCGCACTTGTCGCAGACGAGGCTGTTCATCCCGATGTTGTCCTCCCCGAGGATGTTCCAGTGCCAGGTGCCGGGGTTCTTCGGCGTTCCGTGCCGCTCGCAGGGCACCGCCCACTCGTTCTGCGTCGAGTAGTTCGTCCAGTAGTACTCGATGGGGTTGTCGAGGCTCTTCGGCGTGCCGGAGTAGGAGTACCATTTGAACGGGGAGTGGGAGGCGCACTCCTCGATGACGGGGATGTTCTCGAGGAGGATGTCCTGGAACTCGTCGATGAAGATGGCGTCGGCGGGGATGCCGCGAACGCGGTCGGCGTTGAGGAAGGCGTAGCGCAGCGTGATCTGACTGCGGTTCAACGCCTTCTTCTCGTAGACGTTGTCGGTGAGCAGACCGGGAAACCACACCTTGAGCGTCTCGCTGGTCTCCATCGGCTCGCGCAGGCGGTCCTTGGAGAACACCTTCGTCTGCGTCGAGGACGGCGAGACGTAGAGCACCTTGAAGTGCGGAATGAGACAGCAGTAGGTCAGCGAGATGTTCCCTAAGAAGCTCGATTTTTCGACCTGACGTCCGCACATGAGCAGCCGACGCTTTGTCGGCGTGTCGTAGATCCGCTTCAGGTACGGTCGTTCGGCGAACGAGAAGTTCTCCAGCCGTCGTGTCTCCGGGTGCGGAATGAGAATGGATTGCTCGACGAACTCGGAGGGACACAGCGCGTACAGCTGCCGCTCCGCTTCCTGTGCCGCCTGGTAGGCCTCGGCGTCGTCCGCGCCCCCGAAGGACAGATCCCACGGGCTCGCAGCCCCCTCGGTGCCCTCATCTTGGTCAGAAAAATCGGGGAGATCTTGGGCCATAAGAACTCTGCTAACCGGGATGTCCTCGGTAGCAGAGGGAAATCATGGAAGAAGGCAAGAAGCAGGGCGGACAGACCGCCATCATCCTCGGGCGCGAGATCCGCCACCTCCCCGCGAAGCGGGAAGGGAACGTCTCCTACCCGGAGGCGTGGCAGATCCTCGATCGCATGGCGACGATCGACAATCTCCGGGCCATCGCCACCGTTCCGCAGGAACGTACGCGGAACCTCAACGACCTGTACTGCGCCTGGGAGGCGCTCGCCGCCGGCGCACCGATCGGCTCGCTTCTCACGGAGTCGTTCCGCAACGCGAAGCCGGCGAAGCTGTACGTCCCCCGCAAGGGAACGGCGTTCCTCGGCGTGATCCACGGGCACACCGTGGACCTCGTCGAGCGCAACGGTACCGTCGAAATCGTCCGGTACGTGGCCGTCCACGGCACGTACGAGACCCGGCGCATCCCGGGAGAAGACGGAACGACGATCGAGACGCCCATCACGGGCCTCATCCACCTGCGTGTCAGCCGACCGGGAGAGCGGCTGATCCAGGAGGGCGAGCTCCTCCCCGACGTGCTCTACGCCGAGTGGACGCGCACGATGCAGGAGTTCGGCGTCCTCTGCGGGGCGCGGGTGGAGACGGTCAACGGGTTCGTCCAGATCGTGGAGGTCATCCCGGTCGAGGACATGGCGCCTGCGCCGAAGCCGGCGCCCACCGGCCTCACGGTGAAGGCGCTCGCGGCGCAGCTCGCGGATATGATCCGCGGGTGACCGATCCCCCGCCCACGCTCGCCTGGGTTCGCCCGTTTGTGGAGAGTCTCCACCGGGCGTTTCTGGGCGGCTGGGTGGGATGGGAGCTGAAACCGGACGTGGACCCGCTCAAGTGGGTACTGCATCTCCGGTTTCAGCTCCCGCTGCGGCGGGAGGAGGTTCCCTTTATCCGGGACCTCCTCTCGCAGTGGGCGGACGCGAACGATGCGGTGTACCGCCGTTCGGAGTGGAAGGGGCAGGACTTCCACGGTCTGCTTTACATCAAGGGCCTCAAGCCCGAGAAAAACATCAACCCATTCGCAAGTAAGGAGGACACATCGTGATGCTCACCTGTGGGCTGGACGAAGTCGGAACCGGGTGCTTAGCGGGTCCGATCGTGAGTGCCGCGGTCGCGCTTCCGCTAGATCTCAGGGAGTGGCCGTTGCCCGGGGTGCGCGACTCGAAGAAGACTACCCTGCGGCAGCGGGAGAAGGTTGTGGACGAGATCTGCGCGTACGTGGACCGCATGGGCGGTTGGATCGGGATTGGTTTAGTCGAGGTCGAGGAGATCAACCGCATGGGGCACGGCGCGGCCGTGCAGCTGTCGTACGCGCGCGCCGTGCGCGAGGTGTGCTTGTTCGCGCGACCGAAGCTGCTCATCGTGGACGGGAACGTCGGGGTGTCCGGGTACCCCTCCCGCCAGCTGATCGAGGCGAGAGCGGACAGCCGCTACTTCACGGTTGCGGCGGCCAGCATGGTCGCGAAGCGGTACCGAGATCTGCTGATGGACGACCTGGCGCAAGCCCACCCGCTCTACGAGTGGGGCAAGAACCACGGGTACGGAACGCCCGAACACGTCGCGGCGCTTCGGAAGCACGGAATGAGCCCGCTCCATCGAGAGCAGGCGTCCTCGACCGCGCTGCGGGCGTAAGGACGCCGGTACTCAGAACGGCCCCGCGGGGCCGTTCTTTTTAGCCGGTTACCGGTTGATGTTGACGGTCGAAACCCCCGTGGGGCCCGGGGGCGCCAGGGGCTTGACGGCGGATCCGAAGGCCTTTCCCGCCGTGGCGGTGGCCTTGGCCCCCAGCGTCGGCAGTTTTGCCGCCATACTGGGCAATTTGTCCATGATCCCCGCCTCCTTCAGCAACTCGCCGTAGATGCGGTGCACCTGCTCCAACGGGTCGAGGGGGTACATCAGTACGGCCGCTCCCAGGTGATGCGCGCGGTCACCGTTCCGTCATCGGGCGGCACGATCCACAGCCACCGCGCGCCGCGGTTGTCCAGGTCGAGTGTGCAGGAGAGCAGCCCTCCGAAGTCGTAGTGCAGCATGCCGTCGACGAGCGCGCCGCTGCCCACGAGAAGGGGGGCGTTGGCCATCGCGGCGTCTTCGTAGAGCGCCCAGCTCAGGGTACCCGTTCCCGCGGCGGTGATCACCATTGCCGAAAGCCGCGCGCGCGTCGGGAGGTCCGCGGCATCAGGGAGAAGGGAAGCTTCGTAGTCGGCGAGGACCGTTCCTGCCGGGCGGCTGCCGTAGGGGTACTGGATCTCGAACACGCCGGTGCGGTAGTCGATCGCGCCCATGCGCGCGGTCCGGTCGTTTTCCTTCCAAAGCCCGCCGAGGCCATCGTCCACCACCGCCGGCGCCTGCCCCACCGAATCGTAGATGCGCACCTCGTGCGGAATGACGTACACGTTCGCGAGGGTGCCGTTCAGTACGCCCCCCGTCGCGGTACCGAGATCCTCCGCGGAAACCTCCTGGTGGAGATTTCCGACCGTGAGCAGCGCGCCGGCGGTCGTCACGGTGTCCGTCGCCGCAGAGACGCCGGCAGCGCTGCCCATGGACTTGATGTGGCGCGACCCCGTACCGTCTTCGTGGAAGACGCTCCACCATCCGCTCGCGTTCTGGAACAGCGAGTACAGGTCCTTGGTGTCCATCCCATTCGCGTTCAGGTAGCGGGCAAGGTCGGTCTCGGACTTGAAGCTGGCAGTGCGGATCATGAGCGTACCTCGGGGTCGCTAAGGACCTCGTCGAGAAGATTGAGGAAATCGACCGTCACATAATCCACGCTGACGGTCGGGCGCGCAAGGATTCCACGGGCGAGAAGCGCGTAGCTCTTCATCTCCGGAACGAAATCCAGCGCGAAGTCCCCGGTTCCTCCGAAGTGGGCCTCGAGGGTTTCGGCGAGGAGCTCGCGGAACATCTTGGGAAAACGCGGCGCGAAGAACTGGAAGATGATGTCGTCCTTGCCGGCCTTGATGACGATCGTCGCCTTCAGGGTCTTGCCCTGAAACTCCGCGGTCTGCGGAGGCGCGAACTGGATCTTCTCGTGCTTCTGGAGATCGCGGTGGAACCGCTCCAGCATCTGCGTCAGCTCGCTCTGCATCTACTTCTCCCGGGAGATGAGAATCTCGGTTCGCGACCGGGAGCTAATGGAACCCGTCGGCGCCAGCTGCGCCAATGAAGGGATCTTTTCCGGGGAGTTCTGGATCTTGAATTTCTCGAATCGCTTGAGCGTGTCCTGAAGCGCCTGGTCGCTCGAAGAGATGCGCTCGTCCAGCCGTGTGAGGCTACGCGTGATCGCGGAGAGCATCAGCACCTTCTTCTCCGAGACCGGCAGCGTCCGGATCTCGCGGAAGGTGAAGTACAACTCCTGCTGGAGCTCGGAGAGGATCTTCTTGCCGTCGATGGACTGCGCGATGCCGGCCTTGTACTTGGCCAGCTCCGGTCCCCCCAGCAGCGACGACTTCAGCGTCGAGCGCCGACCGTGGGTCCGGCCCGAGCCTTCCTCCTCGTCCGCGTCGCGTGCGAAGTACTCGATCCAGTCGGAGAGGCCCATGCCCTCCGTGTTCCAGAAGTAGTGCCGGTACTCCTGGAGGGCCGCGACGCTGACCACGATCCGCTGTTCCTGTAGACGCAGGGACGCCTCGGAAACGGACACGTTTCCCATCAGGAGCGTGTCGATTTTTTCGCGGACCGCCGGCTGCTCGAGGATCTGCGCTTTCATCTCCCGCGTCGCGTCGTCCGGATGGACGAGGGACCAGACACGGGCCTTCCGCAGCCACCGCTTCGTGGGGGCATCCGTTGGATCCCACAACCGCAGATCGCCCGGGACGTCGAGCTCCTGGGAGACCCGGGCCATCTCCTTCTTCGTCAGGGAGGCGACCCCGTGCAAGCGCAGCGTGCTGTTGACGCTGCGCTCACTGGGATCCTCCAGGGAGACGAGGAGGTAACGGACGAAGTAGCGGGCAGGGTGCAGCACGTCAGATCGCGTGGGTCTGGAGGTCCTTGAGGGCCGTCACCACCTTCTCGATCGCCTTCATCGCATTCACCGCGGCCTGCTGGGGCACGCGCTGGAGGCCGAGCTGCGAGGCGAGCACGAGATTCGCGAGACGAGCCGAGGTCTCCTCGAGCTCCGGGATGTACGCGACGAAGGTGTGGACGTTCTCGGGGTTGAGGAAGTTCAGCGCGAGGACCGCGTCCACCGAGGCGGTGTCCGAGAGCGCCGCGGCTTCCTTGAGCAGGCACTGCCGCGCCGGGAGCTGGGTAGCGAGGGCGTCGAGCACACCGCGCGCGGAGGCCGCCTTGATCGTCTCCGTCGGCGTGGAGAGCGGACGCAGGCCGAAGAGCTCGAGCGCCCGACCCTCCTCCGCCGACTGCGCGAGGAGCTCGACGGCGAGGTTCTGCGGCACGCCGGCGGCGGCGAGGTGGAACACCCCGTCCACCCAGCTCTGCTCGCCGCTGCCGACCTTGTCGAACACCGGGCCGCGGAGGTCGCAGCTCAGATCGCCCCACGCGCGGATCTCGCAGCGCGTCGGATAGGCGCTGGCCTGTGCGGTCTTCATCGGCGCCATGCCCGCGGTCGCCCCCTGCCCGTCCTCGAGCTGGATCGGCATGTCGAGGCGGAGGAACGAGAAGCTCTTGGGGATGGCGATCTCGCGGTCGGAGATCATCGTCGGCTTCTTCAGCAGATCGACCAGGGCGAGCTGGACGTCCTGCCCGTCCATCGTCCGCGCGGCGTAGTACTTCTTGCCCTCGACGGTGATCTCGTTCTGCACCTCGAAGGGCACGGTCACGAGGATGCTGCGTCCGTCAGAGGTGTAGAACGCCCCGAGGCCGCGGATGTTGGGGTCGGCGGGGAGGTTGAAGTTCAGGCCCACCTGGCTGCCGACGACGGCCGACTGGTGGGCGTACTGGCTGCCGTTCACGAACAGCGCCTGTGGCACCATCTGGCCGGTGCGCGGATCGAGGAGCTGGGGGATGACGTAGCCGATGACCTGCTTGCCGCTCCCCTTCTCGAGCACCTTGTACAGGCCGAAGGTGGTGATGGGGGCCACCTGCTCCACCAGCGGATCGGGCTCCGCTTCCACGCCGGTCACCGTCGCCGCGCCCTGCTGGTCCGCTGCCTGAAGCGTCTCCTGGGGAAGCGCCTCCTCCGCCTGCTTGGTGGTGAGGAAAGACTCGACCGGTGCGAAGTTGTCCGGGGCCGAGGCGACCTTCACCACGTAGCCGCCCGGCGCGGGGCGGACCTGGATGACGTCGAAGCGCTGCTGGGAGGCGATCTTCGTCGCCAGCGCGCTGCGCCCGGCGGTGTCGACGGCGGGCACCGACGTGAGGTGCTCGAGCGTCTCGAGGACCGAGGCGTTCTTCTCAAGGGCGCGGCGCCACGTCGGGTCGGCGAAGACCGCGTCGAAGCGCGCGAAGTCGGAGCGGTTGATCGTGCCGGCGATGGCGGCGCACAGGGACGGCGCGCCGGTGTCGTAGAGGGACATGTCAGTGGCCTCGGATCTGGAGGAGGCGTGCGCGCAGGGGCGACGCGGACTGTTGCTTGTTCATCATGGAGCCGAGAGCGACGCCACCGACGCCGCCGAGGACCAGGGGCATGACGGGCATGCCGCTGCCTTCGGCGACCACTGCCGCGCCCGCCGCGGGCGCGGCAGTGGTCGCGACCTGCCGGTTTCCCATGGACACCCCAAAAAGACGGCGTGCCTCGGGCGTCGTGGCGTTGTACCGGAAGAAGTCCTCTGCCTTTCCGCCTCCGGCAACGTGCGCGTCGAGGTCGGAGAGGAACGTCTGCGCGGTCTCCGGCTTCATGGAAGGGTTGACCCCCTGCTCCCCCAGGTACGCGCGTCGCTGCGCTTCGCTCATACCCGAGAGGTCTGGGCGACGTGGCTCTCTAAAGGCCGTGCTACCCCGCGTTTGGGTAACCTGAACCGGACCTGGCTCAGGCGCAAAACGAATCGGCTCACGCCGCACCGGAGGGACTGTACGAACGGCGGACGCGTCGGTGGCGGGCAGCGGAGCGCCTGCTGGGGCCCTGCCCGCCGGCGGCGGCGGGGGTGCGACGTCTCTGATAGGCGTGACGGGAGCGGTCGTGACGGGAGCGGTCGTGACGGGAGCGGTCGTGACGGGAGCGG
>Ga0181356_1000072_pt1 | contig 37288 bp, 27 predicted proteins | sample Fa13VDMM110SN_FD_130104 | JGI IMG/M metagenome (GOLD analysis project Ga0181356, IMG submission 130104) | Freshwater viral communities from Lake Michigan, USA - Fa13.VD.MM110.S.N | ecosystem: Environmental > Aquatic > Freshwater > Lake | place: USA: Michigan | collected 2013-09-24 | reverse complement strand
ATTTCGTGTCAAATCGTGATATTGAAATCGGTGAAGAAATCTGTACATCATACGGAGGTCCCGACTATTGGAAATTTATTAAAACAATTATATAATGGAGAAATTATTCTTTCAAAGTTCACTACCAAGAGCTGGTAGTACAATGTTACAAAACATTTTAGCTCAAAATCCCGATGTCTACGCAACACCAACAAGTGGTGTGTTAGAATTAATCTACGGAGCAAGAGCCAATTATTCATCATCACCTGAATTTAAAGCACAGGACACCGAACTAATGAAACAAGGTTACCTATCTTTTTGTAAAAAAGGTGTTGAAGGTTTCTTTACCGCAATTACTGATAAGAAATATGTTGTGGATAAAAGTAGAGGATGGGGCGTTCATTACGGTTTTTTAAATGAAGTATTCCCTGAACCAAAAGTTATCTGTATGGTAAGAGATTTACGTGATATTTTTTGTTCTATGGAAAAGAACTTTCGTAAAAGTCAGTATAAAGATATGGGTATTGTTAATCATGCGGAACTTAAAGGGACAACAACACCAAAGAGAGTTGATGTTTGGGCTAACTCACAACCTGTGGGTATGGCAATTGAGAGATTAGGTGAAGTTTTTAGACAAGGAATTAATGAAAAAATGTTGTTTATTAGATATGAAGATTTATGTTTGTATCCTGAGGCGACTATGTTAAAGATTTACAATTATTTAGAAATTCCCTTTTTTGAACACGATTTTGATAATATTGAACAAGTTACCAAAGAAGATGACGAGATTTATGGTATGTTTGGTGACCATACAATTAGAAAGAGCTTGGAACTTACACCATCATCGGCAAATAAAGTTTTAGGACAAGATGTGAGTGATTGGATTTATAATAATTACCAGTGGTTTTACGAAATTTTTAATTATCAAAAAAACATATGATTTATTGGTTTACAGGTCAGCCAGGGGCTGGAAAAACAACATTAGCAAACGCTCTTATTAAGAAGTGCTCGGATACTTGTATCAATGTTGACGGGGATGGTTTAAGAGAACTATTCCAAAATTTTGATTACTCATCCGAAGGTAGAGTTAAAAATATCCAATCTGTTATAGATTTAGCTCGTTTTTTAGACCATAAAGGATTTACCGTAGTTATCTCGGTAGTTGCTCCATACAAAGAAATGAGAGACTCATTAAAAAGAACTAATGAGGTTGTTGAACTTTATGTTCATACAACTGAAATTAGAGGTAGAGAGCAAAATTTTGTTAAAGAATATGAAATTCCAACGGAAAATTTTATTAATATTGATACAACAAATAAAACAATAGACGAATGTCTTGATTTAATACCATTTAACAAATGAATACTTGGGATAAAAAAATTCACGTAGAGTCATCACTACCTGCTAAAGACGGACAATACGCAATGTTTGTGGGAAGATGGCAACCTTTACATAAAGGTCATCAATCGTTGTTTCAACAGGTAATGGACGAAGGTAAAAATGTTTTAATTTGTATTAGAGACATTCAACCCGATAAGAAAAATCCATATAGTGCTGAAGAAGTAAAAACAAATATTGAAAATCATTACTCCAATATGGGAGACAAGGTTAAAGTTATAATTATTCCTGATATTTGTTCTATTGAATTTGGTAGAGGTGTTGGTTATAATATTATTGAAAGAGTTCCACCTCAAGAAATCCACGATATTTCCGCAACTAAAATTAGAGAAGAATTGAGAGCCCAAGGAAAATTATGAAAGACAAAATCAAAAAATTTCAAATTAGATTCAATGTAAAATCAACATCCGATGAAGACAGATGGAGATTAATTGAAAATGGAAATGAAATATTGGTGTCTGAGATTATTATTGATGGTCATACGTCAACGACAAAAGATTGGATGCCCGATTTAAATGAATATAAATGGCACATCAGTTGTGAAGGACATTGTAAAGTTGTTGATAATATCGCATACGTTACAACTGTAAAAGAAGAAACAGTTCTTCTTCGTCATATTTTAAAAACAGTTTCTTATAGACTACTTGGTACGTTAACTACAGTATTAGTTGCCCTCTCTTGTGGAGTGTCTTTAGAAATGTCCTCTTTATTAGGTATTGGTGAATTAACATTAAAACCTATTATTTATTTTGTCCACGAAAGAATGTGGTACAAATATGTGAAAATAAAAAAGAAATAATTTATCTTTTTTATTTTTTAATTAAGATTTGATTATGAAAATCTTCATTCAAATCGCCTCATATAGAGACCCCCAATTAATTCCAACAATTAAATCCGCTTTAGAAAATGCTAAAAAACCAAACAATTTGGTTTTTGGTATTGCTCGGCAATATCACCCTGATGATAAGTTTGATGACTTATCTGAATATTCAGGTGATGAAAGATTTAGAGTTTTAGATATTCCATACAATGAGTCAAAAGGCGCTTGTTGGGCTCGTAATCAAATTCAACAAGTATACGATAAGGAAGCATATACCCTTCAAATTGACTCACACATGAGGTTTGCACCCAATTGGGATGTTGAGATGATTAAGATGGTTAAAGACTTACAGAAGAAGGGTTATAAGAAACCTTTATTAACAGGGTATGTATCATCATTTGACCCTGATAATGACCCAAATGGTAGAACACAGGAACCATGGAGAATGGCGTTTGATAGATTTATTCCCGAAGGGGCAGTTTTCTTTTTACCTGAAACAATTCCTGACTGGCGTAATTTAACTGAACCTGTAACTGCAAGATTTTATTCCGCTCACTTTTGTTTTACATTAGGAAAGTTTGCTAAAGAGGTTCAACACGACCCTGAGTTTTATTTTCATGGTGAGGAAATATCAATTGCTGCAAGAGCTTACACTCATGGATATGATTTATTCCACCCACATAAAGTTTTGATTTGGCATGAATACACAAGAAAGGGACGTGTCAAACAGTGGGACGACGACTCACAGTGGGTTGATAAAAATAATTTTGCTCATAAAAAAAATCGTTCTTTATTTAGTATGGATGACGAGGAAAATATGAACCACGGTAAGTATGGTTTTGGTAAGGTTAGAAGTTTAAAAGATTATGAAAAATATTCAGGGTTACTCTTTTCTAAGAGAGCTGTTCAACAATATACGTTAGATAAAGGTTATCCACCTAATCCATATGACTTCAACTCAGAGGAGGAATGGTTAAAATCATTCACATCTGTTTTCAAACACTGTATTGATATTGGGTTTACACAAGTTCCTGAAAAAGATTATGACTTTTGGGTTGTTGCGTTTCATAATGAAAAAGATGAAACCATTTACAGACAAGATGCTGATAAAAATGAAATCCAAAGAATGATGAATGACCCTGACGGTTATTGTAAAGTTTGGAGAGAGTTCTTAACAGATTCAAAACCAAAATATTGGGTGGTTTGGCCACATTCGGAGTCAAAAGATTGGTGTGAGAGAATAACAGGAAATTTATAATTATGAGTTTTACATTTGCAACATTTTGTTTCGGTGAACGTTACTACGGACAAGTAAACCGATTTATTGATGATATATCATTATTACCTTATCAACCTTCATTGGTTGTTTTAACTGATAATGAGGAGATGATTACGAAGAAAAATTTTGTAAAAACATTTAATGTTAATGAATTTAACTCACATTATCTTGATTATCAAAAAAACTATTATGATTTTGATTTTTCAGTTAAACGATATGCGGTTAGAGCTTCGGTTAGTTTAGGATTTACCAAAGTTATATTGGTAGATGCTGATATGAGGGTTAACCCTTCATTATTTAACGAGGAAAATATATTAAATTCATTTATTGAAAATTCAGTTTCAGGACCTGTTACCTATAATTTTTTAGAACAAATCCAATCTAATAGTGAGTTAGGTAGACGATTATTACATTATGAAAATGTTTTTGATTTTGTAACTGACAAAGAAAAATTGGGTATTATGACTGAAGATTGTGTTCAGTATTTAGATATTGAAAAAGATAAATTCATTCAATTTTTGGATACGTGGGACAAATGTATTGAACATAAAAAAAATGACGGGTTACGAAATATCCCCGCAGGTAATATTGACGAAATGTGTTTTTCAGCACTTTATAATGGGATAGAGCTTGGAAATAATTCAAATAAATCTTTAAACATTATTTACGCCGAACATGACAAATGGTACTAAAGTAATCTCAGCAATTTATGAATTAAAATATGTTGAGGGAATTAACAGTGAAAGATATAAAAACTTTCCATTATTGGTCGCGACCATAAAAAATATTATTCACCCTGAATATCATTACGTATTTTACACAGACCAAAATTCGTATGATAAGTTTAATTTAAAGTATGAATTTAATTTTCCAAATGTTGAGTTCAAATTTAAAGAATTAAATACATCTGAAGCTTGTGAGTTAATTGATAGAATTAAAACACAAGAATTATCGGGTGGTATTAATTACGATAGAATTTATTGTGTTAACAATTATTTAGAAGTTGTATTAAACAAACTTAAATTCTTAATTGATGAGTCACATGATTGTGATAATATCTTTTGGATTGATGCCGGATTGATTGGAACTTCATGCCACGATGGATGGAGAGATTATATGGCTCCACTAATTAACTCAAAAAACTTTTTAGATAAGGTGGTTGATAAGATAAATCAACATGGGTTTATACATTTAAAAGGTAATTCAATTGTAATGAATTATGAAACGGTCGCCAAGTTTAATCAACTATTTGGTGTTGAATTAAAGGTTGTTCCTGGATGTCTATTTGGTGGTACGGTAGAAAAAGTTAGACATATTTTAGACGGATATTTAGACATTTTTACAAGTTATTTAGAAACACATAATCAACTTATTAGTGAACAAGAAGTCCTTACAGTCCTTACAGGTAGACATTTAGATGAATGTTACGCATTTGAGTTTGGTGATTGGTTAGATTTACAAAAGGCGTTTTTAAACATTTTAGACATTTATGACGAGACAAAATATGTAAAGGAGAAGTGTTATGTTTAGTCTCAATATTGTTTGTACTTCTATTGGTAGAGAAACCCTACCAAGATTGATTGAGTCGTTCAAAGACCAATTAGACCCAACAGATATTTTTACAATAATATCTGATATTAATCACGAATTTGTCTCAGAAGTATTATCAAGATATGAGTTTAAATTCAAAGTTAATCACATATTAAATCAAGGGGAACAAAAGTGGAAATACGGACATCCATTAATTAATGAAAACATTAACTCATTAGAAGGTGATTTTATAATGTTTGCCGATGATGATGATAGATACACTGAAGAAGCGTTTAAAGTAATCAAAGAAACTATTAAAGATAAAAACAAATTATACATATTCAAACACAATTGGTTAGGCGATGTTAATTGGAGATTAAAAGATTTCACAAGAGGTAATGTTGGTAAATGTATGGGGGTGATTCCAAACACACATAATTTACCGATGTTCCAAGAAGATGTTTTTGGTGATGTTATTTTTTATGAAGAGATAGGCCAAATGTTTGAAAGTGAATTTGTTGATTACATAATCTATAAAGTTAGACATACAGAATGAGTAATATTACATTAGTTACAGGATTGTGGAACATTGGAAGAGAAAATCTTGAAGAAGGTTGGTCTCGTTCTTTTTCACACTATTTAGAAAAATTTGAACAACTATTAAAGGTTGAAGAAAACCTAATAATTTTTGGTGAAAAAGAATTGGAAGAATTTGTTTGGGAAAGGAGAGAACAAAGTAATACCCAATTTATTTTAAGAGATAAGAGTTGGTTTATACAGAATGAGTTTTATGATAAAATTCAAAAGATAAGAACAAATCCTGAATGGTATAATCAATCAGGTTGGTTAAAGGAATCAACACAAGGCAGATTAGAAATCTATAATCCTCTTGTTATGTCCAAAATGTTTTTATTAAATGATGCAAGGATTTTTGATAAGTTTGATTCACAATTTTTATTTTGGATTGATGCAGGATTAACAAACACGGTTCATCCAGGATATTTTACACACGACAAAGTTTTAAATAATTTAAGTAAACATATTGATAAATTCACATTTGTTTGTTTCCCATATGAGGCAAATAATGAAATACATGGATTTTCATATCCATCAATTAACAATTGGGCTAACGATGATGTAAAGAAGGTTGCTCGTGGAGGGTTATTTGGAGGTCCAAAAGAAACGATATCACATATTAATGGGGAATATTATAACTTATTAAACGAAACCTTATCACAGGGTTATATGGGAACCGAGGAGTCAATATTCTCAATTATGATTTATAAGTTACCTAAATTTGTAAATTATTTTGAAATTGAATCAAATGGATTATTTGGAAAGTTTTTTGAAGATTTAAAAAATGATGAGTTAATTAAAAAAAGTGAGTATAAAATAGTTGAACAAGAAACTGATATTAATAAAGTTGCTCTTTACGTCATAACATTTAATTCACCAAAACAATTTAAAACACTGATTGATTCAATGTTAAAATTTGATAGAAATTATATTGATAAAACACAAAAATATCTTTTAGATAATTCAACTGATTTATCAACAACTGAAGAATATATTACAATTTGTGAAGAATTTGGATTTGAACATATCAAAAAAGATAATTTAGGTATCACGGGTGGTCGACAATGGATTGCCGAACATTTTGAAGAAACGGAGTTAGATTACATGTTATTTTTTGAAGATGACATGTTTTTTTATACGACGGAACAATCAGTATGTAGAAATGGTTTTTCAAGATATTCAAAAGATTTTTATTACAAAACGTTAGAAATAATTCAAAAAGAAAAATTTGATTTTTTAAAATTAAACTTTAGCGAATTTTACGGGTCGAATGATGTACAATTTGCGTGGTATAACGTTCCACAACATTTTAGAGAACAACATTGGCCAAAAAACAAAAGATTACCGCAAATGGGGTTTGACCCAAATGCTCCAAGAACACAGTTTAAAGAAATTAAATCACACAAAGGTATTCCATATGCGTCAGGTGAAATCTATATATGTAACTGGCCAATTTTATTATCAAAAGAAGGAAGTTATAAATGTTATTTAGAAACAAAGTTTCAGTCACCTTTTGAGCAAACAATTATGTCTCACAACTTCCAACAGACAGTTCAGGGTAAATTAACCCCAGGTATTCTTCTTATGACCCCAACTGAACACGATAGATTTGAACACTATTCCGCAGAGTTAAGAAAAGAATGCTGATTTTAGATATTTATAAAAAAAGTATCTATGGAATTTTTTATTAACAAAGGAGCAACACTACCTGTTCTTAAAATGCAAGTGGTTAAAGATGGTATTGCTGACATAACAGAGTTTATGTCATTGATAGAAAACTCGTTGATTTATTTTTCCATGATAGATGTTAAGACAGGAGGATATAAGATTCTAAATATGAAAGGGGGGTTTGTTGAAAAGACATTTATTGACCCAAATGCTGAGACAGAATACTATGTTTATTATAAATTCACTTCAATAGATACAAATAGAGAAGGACTTTATGAAGGAGAGTTTGTTTTTATTACTGATACAGGAACTTATATTTTACCAATCAGAGAAAAACTTACAATAAAAATTGGTGATAGTCACGTATCTATTTAATATGGAATGGTTTATTAAGAAAAATTCAACGTTACCGATTTTCCAAATTGAGATATCAAAAAATGGAAGAAGTGATTTTGGTTTAAATGAAAATATTTCGGGTAATACAATTTTAATTTCGGTATATGATGAGATTAAAAATAAATATATTGTAGCATCTAAAGAATGTTATATTACAACAAGCGCATCTACTGTTAACCCTTTAGATATTACTTATTATGTAAATTACCAATTTACAAGTAAAGAAACAAAAAATGAAGGTAAGTTTTTAGTTCAGTTTTTAAAACAATCATCTCAGGGTATTGTTATTATACCATTACCTGAAAAAATTTATGTAAGTGTTCTTAGTAGTTTTAGTTTAAATTCTTACTCTTATCCATCTAATGACCCTTATATTATTGATAGACCATGTTGTAAAGCACCTGCTATCACACCAACAGTTACACCAACTACCACACCTACAGTTACACCAACAAATACTCAAACGCCAACAAATACCGCAACTAAAACCCCAACTCCGACTCAAACTCCGACTCAAACTCCGACAACTTCAATAACACCAACAAAAACTCCAACCCCTACAGTTACTCAAAGCTCAGGAGCGTTAGTTGTTCCTTTATGTTCAGTAATTTATGTTGACGATATAGATGACATCTATAGTTATAACTTTAGTACAAATACTAGTACGTTATTACCAGTACCTTCTACAATTTATAATCTTGATATCGGTAATACTCAAAATAAATTATGGACAACAAGTTATACCTCTGTTAGAGAATGGAATATTACTTTAAATCCATTTACCGCAACTTATAGTAGAGATTTAACTTTCCCGTTTTCTATAGGTAATGGTTTAGGAGTTATCAATAATACAACACTTATTGTTACAAACGAAGATGTTCCACAATCAATTTATGAAATGGATATTACAACAAACACACCTATTTCAACAGATAAATTTGCTTTACCTATATTACACTCTGTTTCTGGTGATATTTTGTTAACAACCACTAATAAACTTTTAGTAACAACTAATGAAAGTGTTAATATATACTTATTACAGTATGATTATTTAACAGGTAATTTAGAGTTGACTATAACTCTTAACCCAACTGTTGTTGACCCTTGGGGAATATTTGAAAACTCGGGGAATATTTATGTAGCGACAGGGGGAGGTGATGTATATTCTGTTAATACTAATTTCCCTTATAATATAACATTCGTTAGTAATACAGGACATCCAGTATATGGGGCGTCACAAGTGCCATCTTGTTTAACGTCATCTTTTACACCAACAATACCAACACCAACACCAACACCTTCACTTACACCTTCACCTACGCCAACTATTACACCAACTATTACTCCAACTATTACTCCAACTCAAACTATTACTCCAACTAAAACCAATACACCAACACCAACTATTACTCCAACTCAAACAACAGTTCCTCCAACCGCTCCGTACTTCCAAGTACAAAATATTGTTGGTACAAACCCATTAATTGCATCTTTTAAAACGGCTCCTAATAGTAGTTTTAATATTAATTGGGGTGATACATCAACACTTCCTGTTAATATTACCAATCCACCATATTCACCATCATTTTCAGCATATTCGTACAATCATACGTATGATTCTAACTTATATACTGCGACATTTGATAATTTCCAACTTTCATCCGTAACGTCTACAAATAATATTCGTGAAATTAATTTATACAATATTTCAGATATTATTGAAAACTCATACACGTTTAGTGCATTTACCGCAGTAACTAAAGTGTTATTATCAAATACAACTTTAACCAATTTTAGTTCTAGTTTACCTAACTCACTTGTTGATTTTTATATCTATAGTACAAACGCACCTGTTTCTCAAAATTTTGAATTTACCCCAACAACTAACTTAGCATTATTACCAAGTTTTAGAGAATTATTAATTAATAATTCTGATATGTCAGGTTTTACCTATAATTTTTCAGGAAGTAGTTCATTTAGAACTCTTCAGTTATATGGTAATAATAGTTTAACTGATTTAAATATTACGGTTCCTACAGGACCAATATTTAGAGATTTATATATTATAAATAATACTTCATTACCAACATTTACAGTAACCAATTATTTATCAGGTTGTACAGGTCTTCTAAATATATATGTTTATGGTAACACATCATTATCAGGTTGGACTTATACATTACCAGTATCTGCTCAACAAGTTCTTCTAAACTCAAATGGAATTCTTGATTTTAATACTGATTTAAACACGAATACTAATTTAACAACATTACGACTTGATAGTAATCTAGTTATGAGTTCATTTACAAATACAGTTTCAGCTTGTACCTCGTTAACAACGTTAAGATTAGATAACAATAATTTAACATCATTACCTCCGATATTCCCTAATAGTATACAAACTTTGAGATTGGATTTGAATGATATTACAGGTTATACAAGTAACTTCCCAACAAGTTGTGTATATTTTGATATGAGTGACTCGTCAGGGACTTTACAGTATGTACCACAATGGTCAGTTGCTTTAACAGGAGCAACTTCATTAAATACATTTTTACTGAATAGTGTTGGATTATCAGGATGGACAACACTATTCCCAACATCTATTAGAACAATAAGTTTTGAGAGTAATCTTTTAAACAATTTTGATTTTAATTATACATCAGGTGCCACATCAATAAGTTTATACGATAATATATTAACAGGAACAACAAATTTATCAGGTCATACTTCTTTAACCACATTAACAATAGGAGGTAATAACTTTACAAATAGTTCACAGATATTTGAAGGAAATTTCCCATCAACTTTAAGAACATTCAACATTGCGGGGTCACCATTATTGACAGGATGGACGAAAACATTCTCAGCAATGACCAATATGTTACTGTTAGATTTTAGAAATACCAATCTTAAAACTGCGGCGGTAGATTACATTTTACAAGATGTTGCAACTATAGCTACCGCAAATACTTTATATAATAAAACACTTTATTTATCAGGAACTTCTGCAAATCAACCAGAGTCTCCAACTGGAGGATTAACTAACCCAAATTATTTATTACTTAAAAATTCTCCATATAGTTGGACGATTACAGTAAAACCATAATAATATTCATTTTAAATTTTGATTTATATAACATAAATGATGTCTTGTTAATTGTTGGTTATTTTATTACCTCAAATATAACTTGTTCAACATTTACTAATAAACAAGATAACAATATATTTATAAATAAAAAAAACTATGAAACAATTTTCAACAATTCACATATTTGGTTATGGTGAAACTCAAATTATTGGAGAAACTAATAATGGTAAAATACCGTCATTATCATTAACAACTTTAGTACCATTTGTAGACCACGTAAAAACGTTTTTACCTGAAAGTGGTGTTACATTAACTGACTACCACGTAATTCATATTTTTGAAGGTAGTGATGTTAGGTATTTAGGAGTTGGGACTGAAGACAGAAAAGAAGAAACATCGTTTTCAGTTAAGTACGACCAAATCAATTTAACACTTTTAGATACTTTAGTAAATGAAGTGATTTCATTACTTCCTCCAAAAGTATAACACAATAGTCCTACTTCAAAAGAGAGGTGGTTTTTATTTGACTTATAATTTTTATTTGGTTAATCTTATACCTATAAGGTAAATTCCGACCTTAATTCGGAAGCAAATACACCATTTTAAATTTTATGATATCAAACGAAGAAATTGAAAATTTCCTTCAGGGAAATGATGACGAAAAATATATCGTCAGTGTTGAATACGATTACGTCAAAGATTGTGTTTGGAAAATTCTTGAACACCCAATTCACGGAAAACAAATTAAAAAAGATACCTTCATCCCTTTTGCTTGGGTAGGTGACTTACGTGGGTTAAACTTCTACAAATCCTCAAAAGCATTACAGAAAGAGGCGATGACAAAACATAAAATTGTCATTGAGAAATTAAGAACAGACGGTAACGAAAGATTAGAAAAAGGTTTAACGTTTATGGTTAAATCATTAAACGGATATCGTTCGTTAATACAATTTTTTAGAGATGGTGGTGTGGACCCTTGGGGTGAAACAACAAAAGGTTTAGTATTAATACTACCACCTGTTGAACAATTTTTAGTTACCAAAGAAAAAAGATTATTCAAAGGATTTGATGATTACAACAGTATCACAAGATTTGTATTTGACTTAGAGACAACCGCATTAGAACCAAAAGATGGTCGTATCTTCATGATAGGAATGAAAACCAATAAAGGTTTTAGTCAGGTAATCGAATGCTCAGATGAAGACCAAGAAAGAGAAGGTATCATTAAATTTTTTAATACCATAGATGAACTTAAACCAAGTATCATCGCATCTTACAATGGATTTAACTTTGACTGGTTATGGATTTTTGAACGAGCCAAAGCGTTAAAATTAGATATTAAAAAGATTGCCAAGACATTAAATCCAATCAACCCGATTAAACAATCTGAGAGCATGTTAAAACTTGCAAACGAGGTTGAAAGGTTTAATCAAACGTCAATGTGGGGTTATAACGTTATTGATACGTTACACGCCGTTAGAAGGGCTCAGGCAATCAATTCGTCCATCAAATCTGCGGGTTTGAAGTACATCACCCAATATATTAAAGCTGAAGCCCCTGACCGTGTTTATATTGACCACACAGACATTGGTCCGTTCTACTCAAAGAAAGAGGAGTTTTGGTTAAACATACAAAACGGAAAATATAAAAAAGTGGGTGTTGACCCAAAGATTGATGACGCTTGTTCCAAACACTCAAACATCTACATTAAAACAACAGGTGATAATTTGGTTGAACGATACCTCGACGATGACTTAGAAGAAACTCTAACAGTTGATGAAGAATTTAATCAAGGTTCATTTCTACTTGCATCTTTAGTTCCCACAACATACGAAAGAGTTTCAACGATGGGAACGGCAACATTATGGGAAATCCAAATGAGAGCATGGTCATATAAGAACATGTTGGCAATTCCTAAAAAGAATGAGAAGACAGAGTTTGTAGGAGGTTTATCACGTTTACTTAAAGTAGGATTTTCTACCGATGTATTGAAACTTGACTTCTCGTCACTTTATCCGTCAATACAACTTGTTCACGATGTATTCCCGACCTGTGATATTACAGGAGCAATGAAGGGAATGTTAAATTACTTCCGTAATACTCGTATTAAGTATAAAAACTTGGCTAAAGAATATCAGGATATTGATAAGAAACAAGCAACATCATTTGACAGAAAACAATTACCGATTAAGATTTTCATTAACTCACTATTCGGAGCGTTGTCGGCACCTCAAGTATTTCACTGGGGTGATATGGACAAAGGACAAATGATAACATGCACCGGAAGACAGTATTTGAGACAGATGATGAATTTTTTCATATCAAAAGGATATACCGCATTAGTACTTGACACAGATGGTGTCAATTTTAGTTTACCTAAAGGAGATTTAAGCGATAGAGTTTATATTGGTAAAGGAACCAATTGGGGGGTTAAAGAAGGTAAAGAATATAGAGGATATGACGCTGATGTTGCCGAGTATAATGACACGTTTATGAAAGGGGCAATGTCGTTAGATAATGACGGAACTTGGAAATCTTGTATGAATATCGCTCGTAAGAACTACGCAACAATGGAACATAATGGTAAGATTAAACTTACAGGTAACTCAATCAAGAGTAAGAAACTTCCACTTTATATTGAGGACTTCTTGGATAAAGGAATTAAAATGTTATTGGAAGGTAACGGACAAGATTTTGTTGAGTGGTACTATGAATACTTGGAAGTAATCTTTAACCAACAAATTCCTTTAATGAAGATTGCCCAAAGAGCAAAAGTAAAACTATCTATTGACGATTACAACAAACGTTCAAACGAAAAAACAAAGGCTGGTCATATGATGTCGAGACAAGCTCATATGGAACTTGCAATTCGTGACGGTATCGCGGTAAGTTTGGGTGATGTGATATTTTATGTTAATAACGGTCTTAAAGCCTCACACGGGGATGTCCAAAAGGTAAATGAAAAAATGTCTAAGCAAGAAAAAGACCAATATAGTTTATTTCATGGTAAAGAACCTGTGTTAGGTTCACACGTCCAACTTAATTGTTATCGTATTGACCCCTCAGATTTAGAGAATAACCCTACTATGACAGGTGAATATAACATCGCAAGAGCTGTTGCCACTTTCAACAAACGTATTGAGCCATTATTGATTGTATTCAATGAAGAAATTAGAAATAATTTAATTGTTACTGACCCTAAAGACAGAGGTTTGTTTACTAAAGAACAATGTAAATTAATTAACGGTATTCCATTTAATGAGGGTGACCAAGATAAAGTTGAGGATGTTTTATCAATATCTCCTGAAGAAATGAAATTTTGGGAATCAATAAACGGTGACCCAAATCATATCTACGACTTTGCGGAAGAAGGATGGGAAAAATTTATAAATTAAAAAAGGAATATGTTAAAAATACATATTTCTTTTTAAGACTGTTTCAACCCGTCTGAGGAAACTATAAACCATCCACCAAATGCGTAATATAATTCAACACAAGCACCTTTTTCAATATTAATTTCACCATACTCTTCATCAATCAAACCCTCGATAGGTTTTATTTTTGTATTTGTAAGTGCTTTAACTATTACGTGGTCGGTATTTTTATGATTTAAAATAACCTCAATTAATTCTAATTCTTTTGTAATAATTACTGATTCACCTTCAGTTGTATATGTCTCATCAGATACCATACAAACTTGTGATGTTAATAAAACTTCTTCTCCGATAACACGTTTCATCGGGATTGATTTTTGTATACTCATAAAATTATATTACATACATATTTCTTGGGAACGCTCTAAACTTCATTTGTTTGTTAAGATTTTCAGCAATTAATGCCTCACGTTCCATTATTTTTTCAGGTCTTAATCTTGTTAATCTACCATCAGCGCCAATTAATTCCTCAATCAATTTTGTTTTTTCATCTTTACCCTCAGTTGCTAAAGTTGCATATTCCATAGTTAACTCAGAGTCAGGTGTCTTTAAGTTACCCGAATATTTTCCTCTAACTTTTGATAATGTTTCTTTACATCCCGCAACAAAATATCTTCTAACCCACTGTTGTGCTGGTTCATTTAAATCAGCCCAAGCAATTGCGTTCATTGGGACATCTGAAGGAAGTTTAATAATATCAGGGTTTGCGGCCAAACAAGCGTCTCTATCCTGAGGTCCAACATCGTAATACCAATACCAAACTTGTGAATGGTTTAGTGATGAATTACCAAAGTCAAATTTACCACCAGGTGTTTGCATTAAATGAATCGCCTTTTTACCATTAGGTAATCCTGTAATTCTATAAGTTAAATCACCACCAATAATTCTTCTCTGTATATTAATCTCTTGCATCCTTAATAACATATCAAATGCTGATGTCATAAAGTATGAACCTGAACCACCCATTTGAGAAAAACCTCCGGGTCCACCAATACCTGTACCACCTAAAGCGCCAAAACTAAATTGGTCAAATAAAATATTATTTAGAGTTGATGGCGTAAACCATAATAATTCATTGATTTCACGACCTGCAGGTATTTCATAAATCTGTTGATTTGGAACTAATGTGATATAATCTTTTTTAAGTTCCCAATCACCAAGTGGAGATGATTGTAATCCAACTATTTTAGAGTATGCCTGAGCGTATCTGTTTTCGTAATCTAAACTCTTAGTTACAAATGCTCTCGATAATGATTGGGTATCTAAATTTAGATTATATAATGAAGTCCATTGTGATTCAATTAACCAATCTTGAACATATTGGGCATAATCCCCAATAGAGAATTCCAAGATGGAATCCATTTGTTCATCTTCTAATTCAATTGAACGAATTGGTGCTCCGAGTACGTGTCTAACTTTTGTGTATAGTTGACTTCTGTATGGTTCTGCGATTATTATATTCATGAAGTGATATTTTTATATAAATATCAATTCACAGTATAAATTAAATCTTGTGTTGGGATTTTAAACATACTTGAACTAAAAGCGACAGTTTTGTTCTTAAAAATATAAACTTCTTTGTTAATATTTGAGAAAATTAATAAGTCGGTATTAAATTTTTTAACAAACCCTTTAATTTTAATATTATAAAAACCGTCAATTACTTCCATACTTAAAATTGGTTTTATTTGAGCGTTTTGTATTTTGTTATCAAAATTTACTGTTAAATCAGTACCCGCAAAATCTTCTTTTGAACCTAAACTACCTACTACAGTGGCAGTCCCTTCACCAAATTCTTGATTGATTTTTTTTGCGACATACTCCTCAAGTTGGCCACCTTTGTCATGTGTTCTATTTAAAAGTTTCATAATCTTATCAAGAGTTTTAGACCCTTTAAAAATTCTTTCACCAAAAAACTCCATATAAGAACAAAATTTATTTATTTCTTCTACCTGTTGTGAAGGTGTTACCCCAATAAAATTTAATGTGGGTTTGTTTAATTTTAAAAGTACGACGTTTAAATCATCAACTAAAATTTTAAACCCAATATAATTCGTGTTTAATTTATTAATTACTGAACGACCCTCTTGTTCCAAACCGTATATACCTGAAGATGAACCTTCTGAGTATTGATTGTTTTCATACCACTTATCAGGCAAAACTCTCTTCAAAGTATTATCAATACATCTTCTATAAGTCCAAAGAACATTTTTGTTATTACTAAAAATATCTGAGTAATCCGACACGTTTTCGTATAAAAGTTTTTTTGGTGAAATTGATTCGTTTAATTTTTTTTCAGTTTTTGATTTGTATAACTCGTTAACAAATTCCCAGTTGATTACCTCCCAAAAATTCTCAATATATTCGTCTCTTTTGTTTTGGTATTTTAAATAATAAGCATGTTCCCATAAATCCAAACCTAACAAAGGAAAACCACCCTGATTAATTATATTCATAAGTGGGTTGTCTTGATTTGAAGTGGACATTACTTTTAATCTACCAGTATCGGTTAGAACTAGCCAACACCATCCAGAACCAAATCGTTTTTTTGAGATTTCTTCGAATTTAGTTTTGAAGTTACGATACGTTCCAAATTGTTTAACAATTTTTTCAAATACTTCTCCACTTGGTTTTTGCGGTGTGGGTGATAACATCTTCCAAAATAATGCGTGGTTAAATGCACCACCTGCGTTATTTCTTATTGTTGTATTATACTTTGATATTTGTTTAACAATATTCTCCAATTCAACATCACCATAATCTTTTTTACGAAGAGCTGAATTTAATTTTTTAACATACCCCTTGTAATGTTTTTGATAATGAAACTTCATTGTCTCAGGGTCAATAAATCTTCTTAACGATGCGTATCCATATGGTAGTTTATCAATACCGATAGTTTTCATTTCGTTAATAAAAAATTTGGTTTCAGGTTGAGTATCCTCACCTAATATACGACTAACTAATGACTCTGATACTATATTTAACGATTTCATTAATTATAAATACTTACTTACTATTGATTTCGTTAAGTATTTGTTCAACAATATCTACAGAACTTTCGTCTATATCACCCATAACCGTACCAATTATCTGTTTCTTTCTTGTAAGAATGTCATAAATAACACCTTCAATAGAGTTATCAAATAATGGATAGTATATTGAAACTGAATTTTTTTGTCCATATCTATACGCTCGGTCTTCAGCCTGAGCATGTTCAGCGGGTACAAACGATAAGTCATTCATAATAACGGCCTCACCAGCGGTAAGTGTTAATCCAACCCCCGCAGCTTTCATGTTACCACAAAAAACTTGTATTTTATCACTCTCTTGGAACTTATCAACAGCATCTTGTCTCGCAGGTTTTGATGTTGACCCGTCTAAATAAACAGATTTTTTACCAAAATGTTCGTGTATCTTTTTTAAAGGTTCGGTGAAATTACTGAAAATAATAACTTTTTTACCTTGTTCAATAATGTTCTCGGCAAGTTCAATTGTGATAGATATTTTTTCTTCAGCAATAACCTGTCTTACTTTCATAAGTTTTGAAAACTGAACTGATAGAGACCTTGACTCATCTTGTCTATTATTATACCAGTCATAATACTCACCCATTAATCCTTCATACAATCTTGATTTCAAACGAAGATAAACGGGTGTAATAATTTTTTCAGGTAAATCTAAAACTTCTGTCTTTAATCTTCTTAAGATTTGACGTGAAGTTCTTTCTCTTAATTCTTCTAAATTGGATGCTCCTGTTACATTCCAAATCTTTTTACCACCCACTCTAAACTGATACCCACCACAATATCTAATTGCGTATGCTTGCCAATTTTGACTTACAGGACTATCAATAAGTTTTAAGATATTATAATAATTCATTGGACGAGAAGTCATTGGTGTCCCCGTCAATAACCAAAGTTTTTTAATGTTCTTGGTTACATCCATTATAATCTTTGTTCTTTGAGCCTGAGCGTTTGAAACATAATGTGCTTCATCAATAACAACCAAATCAAATTTTGAATTAAGAATTGTTGAACCATTTTTATCTTTTGGGTCGTGAAAGTTTTTAAGAATATCGTAGTTAACAATCACGTAATCGGCAAGTTCAAACTTCTTACCTTCACAGATATAAACCGATTTGTCGGTATAGTTTCTGATTTCTCTCTCCCAATTTATTTTAAGAGATGCCGGACATATGATTAAAACTCTATTTGCTCCACTTTCTAATGAAGCAATCACCGCAGAAGTGGTCTTGCCCAAACCCATATCATCCGCCAAAATAAACTTATCGTTCTTTAATAATTTTTCTATTGCGTCTTTTTGGTGAGCAAGTGGTGGTCGGTTTTCATATTTTGTGTAATCAACATCAACTAAGTTTTCGGTGTATTGTTTAATAACCGCAGCTCTTGGTATCCAAAAATCGTGAATGGTCTCGGCACTAAAAATCTTACCCCAAATGTGATACGACTTATCTTTTTCAACTAAAATCTTCTCAACGTAGATTTTATCAGGTTCCTTAATAAAAGGATTGTCAGCAACAAGTTTTTGAGAAAAGTAAGAGTCAATCTCGACCCATTTCTTGGCAACTTTTGGAACTACTAAATTGTAGTCAATAACGTAATCACATTGAGCTCTCGTTGGAAGATACTTCTTATTTGAATCAATCTGTTTTTTTAATTTAAGGATATAGTTATTTGACCCCTGATAATTTTCAAGAATGGATATTGCTTGTTGTTCAATACTTAAATGTCCTGTAGAAGTTGTCAAATTATTTTAATTAACTATACAACTATAATAATAATCAAAAAAGAAATATTTATCAATATGTCAAACAGAATAGTTCCAATAACAAGATTAGGTAAATTTTTCGGAGAAGAAGATTATAATTTGGATGTTTCAATGGGTATGGAATGGTTAAATGGTGATATGAACTTCACTCTTATATTGTATAAAGTGGATAAAAAGAAAACAAATGTTGATGATGTATACGGTGAAGCTCAAGTAGATGGAATTAAATTTTTACCACCTGTTGAGTTTAAAGCTTATCTACAAATTGTTGCACCTGAAAATAAATTTCTTGGGACAAGTAAGATTAATCAAATGGAACCAGGTAATGCTAGAATTTCTGTTTACCAAAAACATTTAGATGAATTAGATATTGATATTGAATATGGTGATTATATTGGGTATTACGAAACTGAAACTCAGGTAAGATATTATGTGGTTAATAATGACGGACGAGTAGTGTCGGATAACAAACATACATATGGTGGATATAAACCATTTTACAGAACAATAAACGCATCTCCTGTAATGGAAAACGAATTTAGAGGATTATAAAATGAAAATAATTATTTCTGAGAAACAACTAAAAATGATTGTTGAATCAATAAAAAATGACAGAGTCATTTGTGATAATTGTGGTTGGTCTTGGGATTTGTCAGACGGAGGAAATGACCCATATATTTGTCATAAATGTGGTAATAATAATGAAGAAAAATAATGTCGTTACCAAAAATTAAAAAAAATTTACCTCTTACATATCCTCCTGTTGGTTATGAGAGAAGAGAACAACTTCTTGAGGATATTAATAAGAATGGAACTTACTTGCCAAAATCATTATTACATGAAGATTTTGACCGTGGGTTCATGGATTTTGTTAAACAAGATTTAAAAACAGTTGTTAGTGGGAACTTAGTTAAAGTTGTGGATATTTTAATGACGACACAAAACTGGATTCAGTTCACCCAAACATGGGATTTTAATAATATTGATAAAAATGTTCAACCACCATTTATCACCACAATTAGAATACCTGAAGTAAAATATGGTACATTACCTTCATTGTCATATAATATACCAAATAGGAGACAATATCATTATGCGGCGGTCCCAACGTGGGATGGTCAGAGAAAAGGTATGGACATTTATACAATACCTCAACCTAACCCTGTTGATATAAAATATTCTGTTAAAATTATTTGTAATAGAATGAGAGAACTTAATAAGTTCAACCAAATTGTTATTGACAAATTTGCTTCAAGACAGGCTTATAGACAAATTAAGGGACATTATATTCCAATACAACTTGATGATATATCTGATGAGTCGGTTATGGATGTTGAAAAAAGAAGATATTATATACAATCGTATGGTTTTACTTTACAAGGGTTTTTACTTGATGAAGAACAGTTTGAAGTTAGACCTGCGGTTAGTCGTTCATTAGTATTAATGGAAGTTAATCCAAGGAAAAATAAACGAAGAGTTAACAAATACCCACCAAATCCTGGTAGAATCCCTTTAAATATTTCTTACCCTATCGGAACTACGGCATATACCCAAACATTTGAGTACACTACAAATATTAAACTAATCGATGCTGAAAATATTGCGTCGTATTCGATGTATATTAACGGACTTTTTTATGGGACAGATATACAACAACTTATTACAGGAGAAATACAGATTAACACTAATGATGTATTAACAATTCAAATTATTAAATCCGATAATACTCAACCATCGAATTTCCAACTCGAGTCGATATTGATTTAATTTTCTCCGTAGATATCCCTTTTTTCTGTACAGTTTAATTCAATAAGTTTTTCAATAAACCTATGAATTTTCAATCCATGCTTTAAACAATGTTTTTTTAATAACAAATGTGATTCTTCAGATATCTTAAGGTTCTTTATTTTCAAGGTAGAAAAAAGTAAGATTTTATTCTTACTAATCAATAAATAGTTGTTTAGACCAATAGTTTTTCAAGTTTTACAGAATATTTATCAATAAATAAATTTTAAACAATTAAATTAAAAAATGGCAACAGCAAACAAAGTATTCGTTTCTCCAGGTGTTTATACCTCAGAGAGAGATTTATCTTTTGTTTCACAAAGTGTTGGTGTAACTACTTTAGGTATTGTGGGAGAAACTCTTAAGGGTCCTGCATTTGAACCTATCTTCATCACTAATTATGATGAATTCCAAACTTTTTTTGGAGGTACGTTACCTGAGAAATTTGTGAATACACAAATCCCAAAATATGAAGCAGCATATATTGCTAAATCATATTTACAACAATCTAATCAATTGTATGTAACAAGAATTTTAGGTCTATCAGGTTATGATGCAGGACCATCTTGGTCAATAACTACAGTAGCAAATGTTAATTGTGGCACCGTTGGAATAACAGGGGGAACATCTTTCTCTATTAATTTCACAGGTTCAACTGCTTCAACAGTATCTGTACAATTTACCTCAGCGGTTCCAAGTCAAATAAGTGGAAACACATATTATACTAATCCTTATACACAGTTTGATGGTGGAACATCTACAATTTTAGGTGATTTACAAACACAATTATATAATATTTTAGTTACTAATAGTACATCAGGAACTTCGGCTTATTATTTTGGTCCAGTTTCAGGTACTCAGGTAACTGCAAATATCGCTGCGGGTTTAACGGCATCGACAAATGTATTTGATGTTAATAGTATAACATCAACAACTATTGATTATTGTTCAGGTACAAATGACGCTTGGTTCTACGCAAATTTCGTTCCACCAACTAACGGTAACGCTTACTTTGGTAATTCTTATTTTACAAGAGTTTCTTCTTTATCAGGAACTTCTTATGGAGTTCCAGGTTCATTTACAGGAACTGTATCAGGTTTCTATTACGGATTCTCGGGTACAAGTTATTCAGGATACAATAATCTTGTTGTAGCAACTTTACGTTCAAGAGGTATTACTCAATACTCAACAACTTTACATGGTCCACAATATCAAGTAACAGGTACTTCAGATGTAACAATGATTGGTACCGGTAGTTACTCAGGAATAAGTCAAAATCCTTACGCTACCTTCTTGATTTCAGGTATTACTTACGATAATGATACGTTCAGTTTTGAAACTTCATTTACGACATCACAATCTAACTATATTAGTAGTGTGTTTGGTGTCTCAAATTTTGCCAAAGATAGAACTGAAGTACCTTTATTTGTTGAAGAAAGATATTCAACAATGTTAGATTATGGATATAGTCAAGGTTTCATTCGTGGATTAAACGCAAATAACTTCATTAAGTTAGGTGACGCAAGAACTTCAGCAAATCTTGATACGATTGGTTTCTATTTAGAAAGATACCAAACACCATCATCTCCTTGGGTTGTCTCTGAACTTAGAGGTAATTTAGTTTATAAATTATTCCGTGTTTATACAATTCCTGATGGAAATGATGCTAACAGAGAAGTTAAAGTTTCTATTGCAAATATCTCATTTAACAATGGAACATTTGATTTGATAGTTAGAGATTTCTATGATACTGATGCTAACCCAACGGTTATTGAGAAATTTACTAATTGTACATTAGACGCAACAAGTAACAGTTTTGTGGCTAAAAAGGTTGGTTCTATTGACGGTGAGTATGCAATTCTTTCTAAATATATTATGTTAGAAATGAGTGAAGAAGCTCCGTTAGATGCTCTTCCTTGTGGATTTGAAGGTTTTATAACAAGAAGTTATACTAACGGTACATCTCCTTTCCCTGTTTATAAAACACACTATGCAATCCCTGGTGAAATAATCGCTAATCCTCCATTTGGTAATTCGGCTGGTAGTGATAATGCAACAACTAGTCCTGGTGATAATAAAAGAAGAACTTATTTAGGTATTTCATCTTCAGTAGGTGTTGACGCCGATTTCTTCGACTATAAAGGAAAGCAAAGACCGATTGGTGATTTGTGTGAAGAAGGAACTTACAATAACTGGCCAAACACGACAAAAGGTTTCCACATGGATAGTGGAGCAACTGTTGTAACAGTAAGTGGTGTTACACAATTTGAGGTCGGTGATGGTTCATTTAGTTCTGAACCAACAGACTCAGAGAATCCATATTACTTCTTATACTCAAGAAAATATAGTTTCTTAGTACAAGGTGGTTTTGACGGATGGGACATTTATGAGGAAAAACGTGGTAACGGTGATTCATATGTGTTAGGTCAAACAAGTTTCAAAGCTGGTTTTTGTCCACAAGCACCATATCCAACATCAACAGGATGGGGTTCATTTAAAATCATCACTATTGAAGATGGTTCAATGAACTATGGTAATACTGACTATTACGCATACTTGTTAGGTATTAGAACATTCGCTAACCCTGAGGTTACAAACATTAATGTTCTTGTAACACCTGGTGTTGATTATGTTAATAATAGTGGATTAATCGAGTCGGCAATTGACATGATAACAAACGAGAGAGCGGATTCAATCTACGTTTGTACAACTCCTGACTTTAACCTATTACAAAACTCAACTTCTATGGATAATTTAATTTACCCACAAGAGGCGGTTGATAATTTAGAACAAACAGGAATTGACTCTAACTACACAGCAACTTACTACCCATGGGTTCTTACTCGTGATACTGTAAACAATACTCAAATCTATTTACCAGCAACCGCTGAAGTTACTCGTAACTTAGCGTTAACTGATAACATAGCGTTCCCATGGTTCGCAACTGCGGGTTACACAAGAGGTGTTGTAAATGCGATTAGAGCAAGAAAGAGATTAACTCAAGAAGATAGAGATACTCTTTACAAAGGAAGAATTAACCCAATCGCAACTTTCAACGATATTGGAACTGTAATTTGGGGTAACAAAACTCTTCAAATCGCTGAATCAGCATTAGACAGAATAAATGTTAGAAGATTGTTGTTACAAGCTCGTAAATTGATTTCTGCGGTGGCCATCAGATTGTTGTTCGAACAAAATGATAACACAGTAAGACAACAATTCCTTGACTCTGTTAATCCAATCTTAGATGCTATCAGAAGAGACAGAGGTTTATACGACTTCCGTGTGACAGTACAAAATACTCCTGAAGACTTAGATGCTAACCAATTAGTGGGTAAGATTTATATCAAACCAACTAAAGCATTAGAGTTCATCGATATTGAGTTCTTAATTACACCAACAGGAGCGTCTTTTGAAGACATCTAATTAAACAAAATTTAAAAAGACCCTCACGAAAGTGGGGGTTTTTTATTTACATAATATTTATAGGTATGAAAATGTTTTTAGTTGAAAAATTTGAAGAAGAAGTTACACCCGATTTAAAGTATTATGCTTTTGATTGGGATGATAATATCCTTACGATGCCAACACAAATAATGCTTCGTACTGAAGATAATGATGAAGTTGGTATGTCCACGGAAGATTTCGCGGAATATCGTGTAAAGATTGGAGTTGAACCTTTTGAGTATAAGAAAAAAACTATTGTGGGGTTTACTGACGACCCATTTAGGAACTTTGGTGGTAAAGGTGATAAAAGATTCATCATAGATGCAATGATGGCTAAAATAGGACCTGCTTGGGATGATTTTGTGGAAGCTGTTAATGGTGGGTCGATTTTTTCAATAGTTACAGCAAGAGGACATTCACCATTGGCTTTACGTAGAGCAATTGAAAATATGATTGAAACTAACTTTAAAGGAATTTCTAAAAAAGAATTGGTTAAAAACTTAAGAAAGTTTAGAAAATTTGCGGGTGAAGAAGATATGAAGGATAAAGAACTTATAAATGCATATATGGATATGAACAAATATTATCCTGTAACATTTGGTGAAGGTTCGGCACAAAATCCTGAGGTTGGTAAAGTTAAAGCTTTAAAAGAATTTCAAGAATATGTTAAGTATTTGGCTAGTAGACTTAAAAAACCAATAATGTTTAAAGATGATATAAGTAATAACTTTATTCCTAAAATAGAATTTTCAGATGATGATTTAAGAAACTTAGAAAAAGTTAAAGGTGAATTATCAAAAGACCCGGAAAATATTATTCAAACAATATCAACACATGGTGGTAAAAAACAAAACTATTAATATTTATAAACTGGACTTATAGCAAGTTTGAATAAAAAAAACCTTAAAGTAAATAGAAAAATTTTCAAGAGGGACTATTTATAATAAAATAAAAGAAAAATTTAAAACAAAATAATATGGCTGATTTACTGATGAAAATGCCGATACCCTACGAACCGAAAAGGAAAAATAGGTTTATCATGTCTTTTAATGACTTGGGTATTAACGAATGGTTTGTAGAATCTACAAGTAGACCTTCTTTAACGATTAACTCTACTGCGATTGATTTCTTAAATACTAAAACTTATGTTGCAGGTAAGTATGAGTGGGGAGAAATTTCTGTAACTTTCCGTGACCCAATTGGACCTTCAGCTTCACAAGCATTGATGGAATGGGTTCGTTTACATGCTGAGTCTGTAACAGGACGTATGGGATATGCTGCTGGTTATAAGAGAGACATCTTCTTAAGTCTATTAGACCCAACAGGTGTTGTAATTGAGAAATGGGTTCTTAAAAACACATTCCTTACAAAAGTTGACTTCCAAGGATTGTCTTACTCTGAAGATGGATTGGTAACTATCCAAGCGTCTTTGAGACCTGACTATTGTGTATTATTATATTAATATACTTTACTACTTTATATTCAAACCCACTTTCGTGGGTTTTTTTATTTACAATAAATAAGAATAAGGTATTATTATAATAAAAAAACTATGAGTGACAATATGAATCAAATGCACTTGGACCTTCCACACGATGTGGTGTTATTACCAAGTGAGGGAAAATATTATAAAAATAAGAAAAAATCTGTTAAGGTTGGATATTTAACAGCTGCTGATGAAAATATTTTGGCGTCGGTTGGTAATTTAAGTGGTGACCAAATCATTACTAATTTAGTTAGAAGTAAATTATACGAACCTGATATTAGACCTGAAGAAATGATGGAAGGTGATTTGGAAGCTATTTTAGTTTTCTTAAGAAATACTTCATTTGGAGCTAATTATGATTTTACTTTAATTGACCCTGAGACTGATAAGAAATTTGAACATACTATAACACTTGAGTCTTTAGATTTCAAAAGAACTGAAACTGAACCTAATTCAGAGGGTTTAATTTCTTTAGTTTTACCAAAAACAAAGAAGGAAATTAAAATTAAATTTTTGACATACGGAGAAAGTCAAAGTATTAATCGTCAGATTGATTCTTATCCAAAAGGTATGGTTTCACCTTCAGTAACACTGAAGTTGACTAAACAAATTATTGAGGTTGAAGGTAACCGAGAAGAAAATGCTATTGCGGATTTTATATCTAAAATGCCAATCATGGATTCAAAATACATAAACAACTTCATTAGAGAAAACGAACCTAGGTTGGATTTAGTGAGAGAAATAATAGCCCCATCTGGAAAAAAGGTAATCACCCGTGTGACCTTTGGGGCAGAGTTTTTTCGCCCTTTCTTCTGAGTATTTAAAAAATTTATTGGACCAATATTATCTTTTGGGTTCAAAATTAAATTTGTCTTATTCCGATTTCATGAAAATGCCGTCTTATCACCGTAGATACTTGGTTGATAGGACTATTGAAATTAATACGCCTAAAAACGAACAGTAAGTTATTTATATAATAAAGAGTAAAATATGCTTCATTATTTACAGACAGCACCTACTGCTGACCCAGACCCATTAGGGAGTTATTTTAAAACTGGAGGATTAAAACAATATGCCGAACTTGCGGATTCATTTACTGAGATTACCAAAACTATTCAGTCAATGGATGTTGAAATGACTAAAGTTGTTAAAACTATGGGTCTTAGTGCAAAGCAAGGATTAGCAATAAAACAAAATTTTAGTCAATCTTATCAGTCAATTGTTGATTTAGGTGGTAAAATGAGTGATGTTGTTGACCAACAAGAAGCTCTTTCTAATGTTTCAGGAAGAAACTTAATATCTCTTCAAAGTCAATCTGAGGCATTATTTGCTGCAGTATCTGTAACAGGATTAAAGGCAGAAGAATTACAAAAATCATTTTATGATGCCGGAATGGAAGGGGCCCATATTGCTGAAAATGTTGCAAAAATAGTACAAGTATCAAATCAATTAGGAGTTAACGCTCAAGCGGTTGCGGCAACAGTTACAACAAATTTAGAAAAGTTAAATAGATTCGGTTTTACAAATGGTGTTGAAGGATTAGCTAAAATGGCTGGAAAGGCTCAAGCTTTAAGGTTTGATATGAATGAAACTTTAGATTTGGCAGATGACTTAATGAGTCCTGAAAAGGCGATTGAGACCGCCGCCGCAATACAAAGATTGGGTGGTGCAGCAACTGCGTTAACTGACCCTTTAAAATTAATGGATTTGGCCCAAAATGATGTTGGGGGACTTCAAGACGAACTTGGTAAATTAGCTAAACAATATACATATTTTGATGAAAAAACCGAATCTTTCCAAATCATGCCAGGAGCAAGAAGACAACTTAAAGAAGTTGCGGATGCTTTAGGTATTGATAGAAAAGAATTTGAGAAAATGGCGTTGGAGACTAGTAAGTTGGATGATAAAATGTCCAAAATTAAATTTTCTGGTTTAGATATATCTAAGGAAGATAAAGACCAACTTGCTAATCTTGCTCAATTACAAGATAGTAAAATTACAGGTAAAAAAGAGTATACCGTAAATTATCGAGATGCTGATGGTAAAATGCAACAGGCAGAATTAGCTAGTTTGACTCGAGAGCAATTAGAGGCAATTAAAAAACAAACGGAACAGGATTCTATTGAGGCTGGTGAAGACCCACAAAAACAATTAGTTAAACTTGCTAAAGACCAATTAGGTGAATTTGGTCGATTAGCTGCCGCTCAAGAAAAACTAGCAAATACTGTCGGTACTACTATGGGAGGTTCTAAAGGAGGACAACTGATTTTAAAAGACGCTGCTGACACATATGCCGGTTTGGCCCAAAGAACTGCGGACGCTTTTGGACCTAATTCAGAATTTGGTAAAAATATGAATGGGGCCAATGCAACTATTACAAATGTTACCAAATTGTTACAAACAATGTTGACGGGTAATTTCTCAAAAATTGTTGACGAATTGGGAAGTGTGGGTTCAATTGTTGGTGATGCCGCGGCGACATTTGTTGAAAAAGAATTTAAAGCGTTTAAAGATGGAATTACCGACAAAGGCGCTGAAATTGCGACAATGAATGCAAATATTGGTAGTGCGAGTTTGAATTTTAACAATATACCTGAGTTAATGAGAAAATTAGGACTAAGTGATGGTTTTTATACACCGGTTGGTGACACAATTAAAACACCTAGTGGAAATATTGAAATTCATGAAAAAGATTATTTCTTGGCGGCAACTCAATTACCTGATGTATTACAAAAAAGTGTTAATAAAGGTTTAATGGACGTTTTAAAAATTCAAGGACAATCTATGAACGCAGCAATGATGTCAACAAATACACAAACTCAACCACAGACTCAACCACAAAAACAAGAAGTTGTTCATACCGTTAATTTTAAAGTTTCAGTAGATGGACCAAAAAACAAACTTACAGACATGTTAATTGAAGAACTCCCAAAGAATCCGTCGTTAATGCAATATATTGTTAAACACTTTGATAATACAAAAACTTCAGGGGGAATGATTGTTAAAAAATAATAAATCATTCTATTTATAAATAAAATCACCCGATGAGTGAAAGTGCTTTAGATTATTCAAATTCAGAGTTTTTTAGGAATCGTCTTGTTACAAGAAACCTACAACCATATAACGTTGAAGGCGCTTTTCAGTCGTCAAATTCTGAACCTTATTATGAGACTAACATTAGTGATAACTCAGTAATTGATTCCCCAAATGTTAATAATGAAATTTTTATTGAAGCTCAACAAAATATTATACCAAATCAATACGGTCCTACAGGAGGATTTCAAGATGCATCTGGGTTTATTAGTAAAACGACTGGACAAGTAAATGAAAATTCATCAAATCAATTAGAATATTGGCCGTTACAAAACGATACCAATATGGATTTAATTAATGAACCATGGATTAACTTAGCTGAAGTTAGTAATAGATTTATTCCTAATGGTGGTTATGAAGGATTATTTTTTGCTGATACAAAAATTTTAGCGAAAAATAATGGTACAAGTGATTACAACCCATTAAATTTACCATTTGTAGTTGGAAATTATTCTTTAGCAGATATTATTTTTGGTTCCGATAATTTAGTACAACAAGACTCTTACTTATTACAAATATCAGTTCTTGAATTAAGAAGGGCGTTTCAATATAGAATTGCTCAAGAACTACAACAAACAAGTGTTGCGAATAACTTATCAATCAATAGTAATCCTTTACAATCAAGTTTACTTGCAACCAATCAAGCTCAATTAAGTTATTTAGATTATCATATTACGGTTCCTGACGGTCTTTTAGACTCTGTTGTAAATTTAGCTCAGAGAATTACAGGGGCGTATTTACCTTATTCACCAATTGAGGGAGACTATTTTGATTTCTCACCAAGACAACCTAAAACAGGTCTTGGAAGATTTGTACAAAGATTAAGTAATAATGACGGTAGTGCTTCTGTAAAATTTTTAGCAAATACTGGAGGAGGTCAGAGGTCTATTTTATTTGCTAATTTAGATTATAACCGATATAGTCCAAACTATGATAGAAATATTACAAGAGCTGGACAGGTGTTAAATAATGTGTTTGGTAATATTGGTAGAAATAATGACCAAGATGATAGTGGTAATCTATATGTTGGTGGTAAAGACGAACTAAGATATACAACGTCTCCGGCAGGTGAAACACCGTTTAACGCCTACGGAGAACCGACAGGTGCGGTTGTATTAGGTCCTGATGCGGTTGGTAAATTATATGAAGGCAACCAAAATTTAGATTTTGGTTTAAATGATAACAATACTATCGTTGGTGGATTTGTTTGGACAAAAACAGGGTCGGAAGAAATTGGAGCGTTAATTGGACCTGAAGGTGAACAATTTGCACCTGGTAAAAATTATGAACGTAATGATACCGCAATTAACTTAACAAATAGATATTCGTCATCTTTAGAATACGAATTTAAAAAGGGTTCAATATTAGATAACACGCAAAGATTAATTGACTCGGCACCTGCAAGTGGATTGGCAAGAAGATTACATGCTGGTAATGCAATTAATCAAATGTCAAAAGTTTTTAACGATGGATATAAAGAATTAACAAAAGGTTCTAAAGTTATTAGATATGAAAATGTTGAAGGTGAATTAATTGGTAAAGAATACGGTAGATTATTTACAAAAGATGCACCATATCAACAATACAAAGATTTACAAAGTACGGTAGCAAATACAAAGGCAAGTGAAACAAATGGTAATATAAGAAAATTTAATAATTCAGTACTTGACTCGACGTATAATTTAAATATTACGCCATTAAAAGGACAAGGTTCAACAAATATAGTTAAGGGGGAAGTTAAAAAATATATGTTCTCAATTGAGAATTTAGCGTGGAAAGGAAGTGCGTTGTTTAATGATTTACCTGGATGTGAAAAAGGACCTAATGGGGGAAGAATAATGTGGTTTCCACCTTATGATTTAACATTTAGTGAAACTATTTCACCTGGTTTTGATTCAACATCATTTTTAGGTCGACCTGAACCAATTTATACATATAAGGATACAAGTAGAAGTGGTTCAATATCATTTTCAATTATTGTTGACCACCCATCAGTTTTAAATTTAATAGCTAAGAAAGAATTACAGAATGATTTAACAGATAAAAAAGATTCTGTTATAGAATCATTTTTTGCGGGTGCGGCTAAATTTGATTTATATACATTAGCCAAAAATTTTACGACATTAGACTTAAACACCCTTAAACAATTACAAGAAAGTGTGTTATCAAGTAATAACAGTTCTGCTGAACAATTAAATGTGATTACAACAGAATTAGCTGAAAATAGCTCAACGGCTCAAAACCTACCTAATTTTTCAGACTACCAAGGATTTGGTGCGTATTTCCCACAATGGGATTCTACAATTAAATCAACTGACTATGAAACGGTTTATACTCAGTATATACTCCAAAAACCAATTTATGATAGTTATATTTTCACAAGTGGTACTTCACTTTTATTTCCAGTAATAACTCAAAACTATAATAAATTAATTGATTTAAGAGCTAAAATTTTAAAGGCCGTTACATCACAAAATTGTGAAGTTGTTATAGAAATGAATGGAATTAAATTTCCGTCTATTAGTACGACAGCATCTGAAGAAAGAAATAAAAACTATATTGAGTCGTTAAAATTATTTTTTTCTAATCTATCTGATAGTAATAATAATAAATTAGCTAAATATATCCAAGATGGTACAGTTAAATTTATTTATTCAAATTTACTTTTAACAACTGCTGAAACTAAACCATCTGATGGTACACCACCAATACCTGTTGAATGTTCGGTAACTTTGGCTCAATCAGAACAAACATATAGTTTAGTTGCAATGTGTTCTAGATATGTTAGTTTTAAAAGTATTACTGTTAATCCTAAAAATCCGTCAAATGCTAATGCTGGTTCTAATACTAACTCACAAAATATTGCAAATTCAAATGCCGTTAATGGTTTACCACCACAAAATTCTCAAGACATATTAAAAAAGAATTTAAGTAAAAGATTGTTAAGAACAAAACTTTTAAATGAATGTGATTATTTTGAAGTGTTAAAACAAACTGACCCATTTGTTTATACATCAATTTCGGATAAAGTAAAATTTTTCCAACCGGCATTTCACGCTATTACTCCTGAAGGATTAAATAGTCGATTAACTTTTTTAAATCAATGTACAAGACCTGGTAACACGATACCTGTTATTAATGAGCAAGGTCAACAAGATACTTCAACATCAACATTCAATACTAATTTTGGTACACCACCGGTATTAGTAATTAGAATTGGTGATTTTTATAATACAAAAGCAATTCCCGACACCTTATCAATTTCATATGAAAATTTAGATATTAATCCTGAAGGTATTGGATTACAACCAATGATTGCAAAGGTTACTTTAGCTGTTAAACTTATTGGTGGTAGTGGATTAAAAGGTCCTATTGATAGATTACAAAACGCCTTATCATTTAATTTTTATGCAAATACTGAAATGTATGATGAAAGAGCTGATGCAACTGAACTTACAGATGAATTAGACAATGCGTTATTTGACGCTATTGTTTTTGCGGAACCACTTGCGACATTTAATGATTTACAACATGTTGAACAACGTACAAATAACACAATTGGTACTATTTTAACGGAAATACCATCTGGTGAAACACAAACAGGAACCATACAATATACAGATTTCTTTAGTAAATTTATTGATGATACACAAGGTTATTTTAACACAACTTTAAACTTTATTGAAAGTTCAATTAATAATTACAATTTTGGAATTTACTCTCAAATGACATTTGATAGAAACTTTGTTAATGGTGATGCTAAAATTTCGGGGTTAACACAACCTTGTAAAATTTATGGTAAACCAAGTAGTATTAGTGAAAATTTAACAGAAGTTGCTAACCAATTAAAATCTGAAATAGATACTGGTGATGAAACAATTATAAAGGCGTTAATTGATGATAATAGTGTTACGAACCTTGCCGCTAATAGAGTTAAAACTAATTATAAAAATTTAATTGATACTAAAATTAATGACGATTTTAATAATGTTAATTCAGACGCTCAAGACTTTGCAAATAAACAAGCTGAATATATACAAAATATTGAAAAATTAAATTCAGTAGTTGGAGGTCAATTAGATGGAAAAACATTACTTAACGGAGTTCCTAAAGGATATTTAATATCTACCGATACTGATTTTAATGACGCATATTCTTTAGTTTGTTCAGGTATTACAAATTTTTATAATTTGCTTTCAGCTAACCAATTTTTACCTAGTGGTAGTGGCTCACCGTATTTTGAGTTTTTTAGTTCTTTAAACACCGTTCCGCTTGGAGGAATTGTTTCAGACACAAATAATCTTTTATTTACATTATTTTATGATGACTTAAAAGATTCTACTAAAAGAGAACAATTTATTAAAGCTTTAACTACCAATCTTATCCCAAGTTCCTCAGCGGAGACCATAAGTAGTGTTAACATGACAGTAAATACTATTATTATGCCAACATTAAACTCTTGGAATAGTGCGGTTGTTCAAACTTTTACTGAATTTAAAAAAGAACCTGAAACACAACAATATCTTAATTATAACCCACAAATAAACAATTCATCAATTAAAGGAATCCCAAGGATATATAATTTTACAACATCAGGTGTTACAGATACACAATTAACTAGTTTAAAAAGTTTATTTTCCTCTGTAAATTCAAATAACGATAATCAAACCTTTAATGGTAAAAAACAATTTAATTAATGGCGTTAGAATATTATAATAGATATGAAGGATTTATAGTTAATGGTCAACAAACAGTTGTACCATATGTCAATCTGCAATCCAAATCTACAGATAAAAAACACATATATATTATCGGGCAATCAAGGTTAGATAAAATATCTCAATTGTATTATGGAACACCTTTTTTTGGATGGTTAATATTACAAGCAAATGGTAAATACGGAGGTTCTGAAATTAATATTCCAAATAATGCCATTTTAACAATACCATTCCCTTTGATTAATTCCTTATTAGATTATAAAGGTGCATTAGAGCAACAGTTCTTCTATTATGGCAGGTAACATACATATTGAAAATGACTATCAAAATATTTTTATAGTTGACCCTAATAAAGTTGATTTACCTAATGGTCAGGTAGGCGATAGAAATATTGCTCAAGAAGAATTAGTAATGTATGCTAATTTGGAATGTAACTTACAACCAAGAAGTAAATTAATCGTTGGGGGAGGAGACAAACAACTTAGAACATTAGGTCTTGGTAAAATTAATTTTTTAAAACCGACTGGTGAAGATTATTTAACAACTAAATGGACTGAATTACAATCACAATCTAGAAAGGCTGATGAAATAAATGGTGAGTTATTAGGTATTACTCAAATTAGTTATAAAGTAACTCAACCATATGTTGCTCAATTTACAGTTAATTTAGAAGATATTAGAGGTCGAGCTTTATTTGAAAGCGGTAACGATTCAATTTACTCTGCGTTTTTTAACTTACCGTATCCTGTTTTTTATTTAACATTAAAAGGGTGGTATGGTAAGGCTATAAGATATCAATTAGTACTTGATAAATTCCATGGGGCGTTTAATTCATCGAATGGTAATTTTGAAATAACATTAACTCTTAAATCATTTACGTTTTCAGTATTGAGAGATTTGTTCATGAGTGATTTGTATGCGGTTCCTCAGATGTACCAAACAGATAAAATTTACAATTCAAATGATGGAAATATTTTAAATAATAATATTACACAAAATTTTACAACATCTACAGTATTTTTGGGTTATGATAAAATTGTTGAAGTTTATAAAAAATATAAATCAAAAGGTTTATTACCTGAAGATTTTCCTGAATTAACTATACAATCATTAATTGAAAGATTAGAAACTTTTATTAACACTAGTTTAGAAGAATTGGGACAAGTATCTTTAAATCCTTTAACTGATTATGAAAAATATTTAAGAGTTTTAGATGAATTATATTCTGACGTTTTTTTAAATAGTAAATCTTGGTTTAATACATATCTTAATTTATCTAAACCTTTTGTTGTAAAACAAGACACAACTAATATTAATGTTTATACGTATCTTTCAGCGTCAACCTCCGTTAGTGCATATAATGATTTAAAAACAATCGTTGAAACAAAAGTTGCAATTCTTAATAAAAATATAACGTTTGGTGATACTGGTGGGTTATATAGTATTCCTGTTAAAAGTGATGATATTTTAAATTCTCTAAAACCAACATTAGAACCATCTGATTTTGAATATGAAAGGACTGTATTAAAACGAGTTGGTGGTTCAAGTGTTACTACAACTGATATTGATAAATTAAAAATAGAAATAACAGATACTTTTGTTTTAAAAAATAAAAATATACCACCTTTTTTAGGTGTTGAAGGTAAGAATGGATTTTCAACATATATACAAAAAATTAAAACAAAATTAAATTCTTATAAAGAAGAGTTAGAAGTTACCCTTTCAGACCAACTTTTAGAAATATTAAAATCATCTAAAGGTATTGGATTTCAACCCACAATTAGAAATATTATTGGTGTGCTTGTTGCATCTGCTGAAGCTTATTTATTATTATTAGAAGATGTACATACTAAGGCATTTAATGAAAGAAGAAATATAAAAAGACAACAGAGTATAACTGGTTTTGATAAAAAACCTAATGAAGATTCGCCCGTCTATCCATGGCCTCAATATGTTGTTGGTAAAACTATTGACGGTATTGAAAAGTTTGAAATACAATACCCTGGTGACCCAAATTATATTAACCAAACAGGTGCTAATGATTACGAAGCTTGGCCTGAAGTAGAATTTGTTGAGGAATATGTTAAAGGTTTTATTATGAGAGCCCCACCGAATACATTTAAACCACTACAAAATACAAATGTAATTTTAAGAAATTTAATTTCAGGTTTTGACACAATACCATCAAATACTCCTTACAGTAATTTGGTATTACCTGATTTCTTTTTTGAAATTATTGAAAGATTACAATTAATAGTGACACTTAATGGGTTTTCAAATAATGGGTTAAATGATATTCTTCCTTTTTTAAGTCAGACTGAGTTTGCTAATATGAATGAAGGTCTTAAAAATGATAATGGAGAAATTATTAATATTCTTAAAAATGGAAAGGACAGGTCTGTAACATCATTTAATGAATTATTATCTTCATTTCAAATAAGTTACGCTAAATATTCAAATGGATTTCTTACGACACAATATTTGATTGACGAAGTTAATAACGCTTTTAAAATTTTAGATAAAGATTTACCTGAACAAACTCAATTAGTAACTGCTAACGTTACAAAATTAGTACAAGATGTAATAAAAAATGATACTTACCAAAGTAATAATTTGGATTTATATCCATTTACAGATTTAAATTGGTGTAATAATAATTTAGAAAACGGGTCAATTTTAACAAGGGAAATTGTATATAGTACAAGACATTCATTATTTTATAATACTTTTAATAAAAAAATTGGAAATTATAATATAAGTGACGCTATTGGTTTGGGGTATAATAGTAATCTACCTAATTTACCAATTGTTGATTTAAAAATTAGAGGGAACAAAATTATTTCATCAGAAGTAAACTTAAACACCTTTTATACTAATAGGACAGTTGATAAATATATTTTTACTGAAGGTAAAATTACTTGTATAAATTCACAATTAACACAATCCCAAACAACTTCAATTCTTAATACACCATACTTTATTAATGCAATACAAGAAGGTATTGAAAATGAAAGAAATGGTTCTGACCATCCGTATATAAGTGCGTCTTATTTATTTTTGAATAGTTTACCATTAACCACAACAAGAGAAAGATATACATTTAATGACTTGGCAAATATTTTGGCGGGTGGAGTAACTAAAAAACAAGATTTTATATCAACAACGTTAAAAAAATATTCAGGTATTCACGCATTACCATTACCATGGATTGCAAAACTTGGTTCTATATGGTATAGATATAAAAATTGGAAAGAAAATGGTGTTGATATTCTGTCAAATGTTTGGAATGATTTTAACTACGCTAATAACTATGACCCGGTTAATGACCAAGTAAACACACCATATGTTATTCAAAACAATACAATTGTATTACAACAAGACGCACTTTCTTCACAGGGGTTTGTTTTAGGATTTTACCCAAAACTAATTAATGATTTTTATTATTTGGTTAACGGTGTTAATTTATTTTTATCCGCAGACACTACAATTAATATTCAAAATAAAATTAATGACGCGATTGTATCAAAAAATATTTTGATTTTAGATGGTTCAGGAACAACAATAGGTTCCGATGTTATTACAACACCTGGTAGTACAAAAAGTGTTAGAATAGATACTATAAGTGTATTGGTTAAAGATATACAGGGTTCATCTGGTATACCCGGTACATCTGGAACTGATAAATATGTTATAACTCCATCATTTGGTTTACATGATACTATATCATCGGGAACAAATAATCAATTAATTGCTGAAATAATTGATAGTTCATCAGGTCTTCCTTTTGTTCGAAGTTCATT
>Ga0181356_1000070_pt1 | contig 37629 bp, 43 predicted proteins | sample Fa13VDMM110SN_FD_130104 | JGI IMG/M metagenome (GOLD analysis project Ga0181356, IMG submission 130104) | Freshwater viral communities from Lake Michigan, USA - Fa13.VD.MM110.S.N | ecosystem: Environmental > Aquatic > Freshwater > Lake | place: USA: Michigan | collected 2013-09-24 | reverse complement strand
GACCTTCAAGTACAAATGATGGACTAACTTGAACTGTTGCAGAAGATAATGCTGGTGTTGTATTGCGAAGAGTTAAATAGGCAGTTGGTGTTGCACTAAGTGATACATTACCACCAAGGGTAAGAGTGCCACTGGAGATGTTTCCAGCATTTATGTTTGTGATGTAATTTCCATCACCCAAGAAGTATGATTCTGCCTCAAGAACCTGGAATTGTATTTTTCCTGGCTGAGCAACGAACTGCATATACTCTCCATTTTCAGAATCATAAAGTCCAATGCGCCCGAAACCATCCTCATCTTCATCAAGTTGGAAGCCAGGGCCAGTTATTCTCCCATCGTCTTCAATAGTCACAAGACTCCCTGTTAATGTACTGCCTCCAGTGCCATAGGCCCGTGGGATTGCGTTGTTGGTGGTACCAACTGTGCCTCCGATGCCTCCGATGCCTCCGATGCCTCCACTCCATGAACCAGAATTTGTTTGTACAGTAGAATATGTATTTTCCCAGTTAGCAGAACGAGAATTTGTTAATGTGTAATTACTTTTAAAGTTTCTAACATCAATACTTTTTAAAGTTTCAATAACATTTCCAGTTCCATCAAAGAAATTGATTGTGCTACCAGCAACATAAAGGTTATTTGTTGATAGACTTGGTGAACTTAATCCACCAATCATAACATCACCAGAGATATTTACATATCGAATATCAGCAGAACTAATTGTTAAAAAACTAGAACTTGCTGAGTTATAAGAGTTATAAACACTGTTCCAATTTGCTGATGTATTATTAACAACAGTGTTAACTTGTAATATATTTGCAGAGTTACTATAAACAAAAGTATTGTTTGGGTTAATCCAAGAAGATGAAAAATTAAGAACTGTTGTATAAGAACTGTATAAATCTGCTGAATACGTGTTTGCCCAACTTGTAAAAAGAGGCTCCCCAACACTAGACATTTGTGTTACAACAGCACAAACAGCAGACGTAAAATTTGTTATATCTGATGCAATATGTCTATGTGGTAATGTTCTTATTTCTATTTTCTGGCACTCTGGCATACTACTATTTATTTAGTAAAAAGTAAATAGTAGTATGAAGATTATCAATACCATACTTGAATTTATATCAACTATATTCTCATTTTTTAAAAGTAAATCAGTAGAAAAGAAGGAAGAGAAAAGGCAAGAACAAACAGATAAAGTTGAGACCTTTCACAAAGAAACTATAAAGAATATTGAAAGGGGAAAGATTGATGCTATTAATGAAAAACTGAAATTTTAACTATTCAAAATCTGAAAGTTTATAAGTTTTGCTCTGAGAGGGAATGTAATGAGTGTAATTGGCTGATAAAAACCAGTACCATTTTTCTGGTTTCTCTGGAGAAACATTATTTCCATACCCATCAGTTATAACGAAAACAGCTTTTGGATATTTTTTGTTTTCTGATTTTATTATACTTTGAATTTTGTTTTCTATTATAGAAAAACTGGTTCCCCCTCCACCATAAATTTTATTAGATTTGAGACTTGTTTCCTCTACTCTAGTATCAAAACAAAACAATCTTATGTTAAATTTGTCAGGATTTAAGCTTTTAGCAGCCTTAAAAAAACGACCTGCAAGGTTTATACAAGAACCAGAAGTATCTAAGAAGAAAAAAACATCTATCTTACTCTGCTCTTTATATTCATCTATGGTATTTGACTGTGTTGGAAGATGCACATCTTTTCCAACAATCTGAGAATATCTTGGATTAACTCTATCCCACCTCTCTACAGAATCATATTTTTCTGTTGTGTGCATCCTTTCCCATTTTTTGATCACAGTCTCCCATTTCTTTTTCTTTTTAACAGCAGTGTTGGTCAAAGTTTGCCATGTTCCAGTGCCAACAGCACTTCTAATAGCCTCTAAATCATTGGAGAACGGTTTTAAAAATTTATCATCTATACTATCACACAATCCAGAATCTGATAGTTTCTTTTGCATAGAGTCTATTTCTGCATCAGTCATTATTTTGTGCACATCAATACTAAATGGTATAGATGCTGGCATTCCTTCACTCTTTAATAAATTGTAGTAGAATTCAGAAGATTCATTTTTTGGAACAGATTTGTTAGGAAAAATAGTATCAAACCAACAACCATCTTTCTGCAATCTCTCATCCAATTCAGTTCTATTGAAATTGAAACTATCACATAAAAGTTCATTAATAACAACATCTGTGGCAATGTTCATTCTTTCCATTTCAGCCTGATTGCCTAAGCATTCTTTGAATCTTTTGCCATGCTGCAAAATAACATGACACATTTCATGACATATTACAAAGTTTTGAGTTGTTTCATTTAAAGAATTCCAAAAGTCTTCATTTATATGAAGATTTACACTCTCTCCTTTGGTGTCAAAGGATATTGCTGCTGTTGGTAAATCACTGGAATTTTCTATGATAGGTTCTCCTATGTCCCAGAAAGCTCTGAAAAAATAGTGATGGTTTTGCAGCTTTTTAGCTATTTCTAACCTATCTATAGTGGTCATATTTTCAACAAATCTAAGATATCATCATTTCCTGTTCCAGAGATGTTTAACACGCTTCTAATACTTTTGATTTTTTTCAAGAATTTTTCTGGAAGAATGTTATCATCAGCTTTAACCTTTCCTCTTATAAAATTTATAAATTCGTCCATTCTATTAGATGAAATTTTTCCTTTAAGTTTTTGAGATTCTAAAACTGTTGCAACTTGTTCAATTTCTTCCTCTTTAAGGTGCTTTTTAATGAGCATACAAGTTGCCCCAAATGCAGGAAGAAAATTCTTGTCAGTCAAAATAGTAGCTTTTTGCATTGATATCAGTGTGGATATCATAAAATTGATTGCATGAATTGGTTGAGATATATTTTTCCAGCAATTTACAAACAGTGCTATTCTCTTTTTTCTTTCTATAGTATTGTAGTTGTATATTGCTGTTGTCCAATTTAATGTAGGGCAAATGCTGGTAAACGAAGAATAGAAATTGTCAACGTATATTCCACCCTTTGGAAGAGGAAATGTTGGTGTTTGACTAGAAACATAGTTAGATAGATCATCCATAGGTTCCAGTTTATAATTCTCATTATGAAATATTTTGATAATCTTAAGAATATCACAGTCAGGATGAGCCTGTGCAATTTCTGTTACAGCCTTTGTATAAATTGAGTTTTTATTTAATACTTCATACACTGCATAGTTTGCAAAGTTTTCGTTTGTTTGAATCTCGTCTATTAGAAATTCATTAGCAACATGTTTCCAATATATCCAAAATTTGGAACTTTTCAGCTTGTTTCTATATTTTAAGAAATTGGTTTTATTTTCAACAAATTCTTTCATTCCATCATCAGTTGGATTTAGTAGCAACTGTTGAACAATATCATCTTTCTCATCAAGAGAAAGCTTCTTCACCAATTCTTTTACATTAGCAGACACTGGAAGAAGATATTTGATATCTAAACCTTTGTTAAAAAGAGTTCCTACATATTCCAATCTACGGGGACTTAGTATTTTCAATGCATCTTTGGATTGTTCTTTCCACCAATCCACAAGAATACGACCTTTATAGCTTCCAAACTTTTCTTTAAAGTATTTTGGATCAGGTTCATTAGGCATTTCAACAACAACATGAAAACGATCCAATTGGGCAGGGTCTAATTCATCCACATCATAGTCTGCTCCTTCTTCATCCTCTCCTTTTGGAGGATTAACAGCACCCCAAACCATTTTTAATTTTGGAAACTTTCTTCCGTTAATGCTTTTAAATTGTTGCAATTCAAGTAGTGCATTTCTAACAACCTTGTTTGTTCTGTTCCATTCATCACAGAAAATAGCCTCAACATCATCATCCAAATTCTCAGGAAGAATAAACTCCATTTTCTCTTTGCCATCAGGCATCATTTTTGCCTTTGGAATACCAAGCAAGTGTATCCAAGGGTCAAGAGTAGAACCAGAGAAATAGGCATATTTCAAATTATTTCTTTTAAATGTGTCCATAATAAGATGGGACTTTCCCACCCCTTTCTCTCCAACTAAAAGGACGTTTACTTCTGTAGATACCCACTGATCCAGCAGAGTATCTGTTAGACGGCATTTGTTAAATTTTATCATAATGTAGTGTACACTACATTGATGCTGATAGTTCTGCAAGTGAAATGTTACATTGAGCCATTATTTGTCTAATTGCATTTATTGATGATTCTCTATCACACACTCCTTCTGTATATATTGTTTGAACATTAGTGTAATCTATACATAATGGATCAAATAAATCACCAACAATTAAACCATTTAAATACGGAAATTGTAAAACTGTCCAAGTGTAGTGATTTGGATCATCTATAGGATATGGGTTTTCTACTCTGTTACATCTATCAGAATCCTTTGTTAATTTCCCATATCCACAAGAATTTACAGCAATAACATCCACAAAACCGTGTGCACTAGGACTTGGAAGATTGAAGGTTAACACATTGTCAGACTTTTGAAATGTTGGAACTGCATAAGCAACAAAACTTGGTAAACCTGTAAAAGGTTTGTATTCTGTACCAGGATACATATTTGGGTTTGAGCCACTCACAAAAACAGCCTCTGTTGCTCCAAAGCCATATCCTTTCAGGGTTATTTTTGGGGATTGACCCTCTACAAGATAGTGTGGTGATACATATCTCAAGACAGGTCTTCCTGTTATGCTGTAGGAGTCTGTTTGTGCATTATTGGTGTATGCCAGCATATCTACATAGTTACAGTAAAATTTATCAGTAAAAACATAGTCTGTGTTTATAGTACAAATAGGCTTTGAGTTTTCCTTATTAGCTTTGAAAATAAATCCTTTGATAGTGAAATTTGTGGTTGCTGTAATTCTGAAAGGAGCTTCTTTGGGTGTTTGATCTTGGCCAGGATAGGTATAACTAATCTGCCCATCCCACAAAATTTCTGTTCTAATTTCTCTGTTGGATTTTGGTTCTCTCCAAGACACTATTATGTAAGGGTCTGTATTAATAGAGAAGTTCTGAATAATCTGATCCATATCCTCCTGATATTTGGCTAAAACATTTAACTGTACAGAGATATTCCAAGGCACTGCTTGTAAGTTGGTGTATGTTCCATCCTCATTTTTGTAAATGATGTCTGATATTTTGTTTTTTACTCTATCATTGTCTCTACCTTGGGATTTTACTTCTACAGCCATTATTGGAAGTTTAACTGTATCTGTTAATCCCAACATATCAGCCAAGATATGACTCTTTGGAGCATAGACGAATGGAACTTTGATAGTTTCTTTGTAGTATTTTTGTCCATCAAATCTCTTAATCTTAACATCATTAAAAGCAGTTGCGAAATGAGTTAGTAGAGTTTGTACTTCAAAGTTGTAATTATAATCCTGCATAATGCTATTGATATTTATAGTAAATAGGTAAATGGCCTATAATGTTCCATTCAATTTGAATCCTAGTGCACCAAACCAACCCTATGCTGATTTAGCAGAGACAGGAATATCAGTTTCTACCAATCCCTACGTTTCTCCCTGTGGTGACTCTACAAGTACTATAAAGAACAACTATAGGGGAATGGTGGAAAATTATGCAGATAATTATGGTATGGCTATTTCTTATTGGTCAACAGGTTTTAGTATATCTGACAGTAATAGACTATATGGAGAAAATCCAACAGCCAAATTCAGAGGGCCAAGAAAAATGAAAGCTATTATAGATTTTCAATCCTACAACACATTCTTAACCAAATGGGGTATTATGAGCGATTTAAATATTCAGATTTTTGTTCCTATAAAAGCATTCAGGCAAGTTTGGGGAAATGTCTTGCCACTAGCAGGTGATTTATTCATTATAGATGATAGTGCATGTGATAGACCCTTTGAGCAGTCTCCAATGGTTTTCGAAGTAACTGAAAAGGATGACAAAATAAAACCTGCTGATTTTATGGGAGGTCACTATGTTTGGAAACTCACTGCAAAAAGAATGGATTACTCTTATGAACCTAATGCTCCAGAGGAAAATTTCATTCGTATGCCCGTAGATCAAGATTTATACGGAAAGACAGAAAGCACTATAGACGAAACAGACATTACTAAGGATGCGTCAACTAATCACATTGATGAGATTTCCAAAGAGGATTTTGATAATCCAAATGACAGTGTGTACGGTAAATATTTTTAATACATATAAGTAAAAGTATGATTATTTCTAGAAAATTAATAGTTGAACAACCAAACTACGATTTGGAATTTGTGACAGAGAAGACCAACAGAGAAGATGAGCGTAGAACTTACATCAAAGGTCAATATGTAATGATGAATCGCGGAAATAAGAATAAAAGAATTTATGAGGAGGATGAGATGATTCCTGCTGTAGAATCTTATATAAAAGAATATGTGGAACAGAATAGAGGAGGTGGAGAACTAAACCACAGTTCTAATCCAGATGTTGATCTTGGAAAACTTGCTGATAAAATTATTTCTTTAGAAAGAGATAAGAGTGACCCTGATTTCTATATTGGAAAAAGTTTAATTTTAAGCACCCCTTCTGGAAAAATTCTAGAGTCTCTTGTTCATGATGGTGTGAAATTTGGAAAAAGCACAAAGTGTTTGGGGCAAATCTCTGAGAGTTCAGATGGTTATAACCGTGTTAGAAGTCCAATAGTTCTTTTAGTGGACAATGTTTTTGATCCTAGTGTTGCAACAGCATTTGTAAACGGTATTCTTGAAAATAAGGAATATATTATTTCTGATGATGGTCGTGTTGCAGAAGCATATAACAAATTAGAAAAGAAATTGTCTAAATATCCTAGCCGTCACAGAGATGCTATAAATGAATACATCAGAGAAAGCTTGGAGAAATTTATAAAATCATTATAATGAAAGAAGACCTTTACACACTGTATGAAAATATGATGATGGAACCACAAATTTTAAGAGTGGTTCGTCAAACTATCCCCCTGCCTTCTGTTGAAGCAGAAACTGGATTTAGAGAGGATGAGGAGGACATGGAAGATGAAGACTTATCAGAAATACAAGAAGTGGAAATAGCCAGAGATATTCTTTCTGTAGTCTCAGATTTAGATGATCTTGCAAAAGAAGCTATGTATAAAAGCTTTAGAAATAAAATTGAAAAATGTGCTGATAAAATCAGAGATTTGGCTAATGAGATTATAGAGGGACATGGTGAAAATATATGACCTCTCAATTTGATTAAACTTATAAGAAACTAGTTTCCAAATTTGGAAAATCTGCTGTGGATCAGGGTGTTGATGTTGAAAAAGAACATCATAAGTCTCCAGAAGAGACTCTTGGAATAGCAAAGGATCACTTAACAGAATTTCCAACTTACTACTCAGAATTATCTAAAATGGAAAAAAAGTTAAAAAAGAAAAAGAGAGCTTAAAAAAGCATCTCTTCCACTTTTTTCCAGTCTATATAAGGCTTTTCACCATCCTCATAGATAAGAGGAGCACCTAATGCAGCATCATCAATAAAAAGAGATGCATAACATTTTGGGCTACTTGTCCATTCATGCTGAATTGGATTTCTCTGTACACCATACAAGGTAATTTCATTTTGTTTAAACCATTGCACAGCATTAAAAAGAGAACCCTTATCTCTCATTGTCCATAATATTAGTTTTGCACCAGCCTCAACTAGTTTTTTTAACACAGGAACAGCACCAATATCCTCTCCAACTCTTGGAAATGCATGTTTTACACATGTTCCATCAAAATCAACAGCTATCACCAAATCTTTTAAATTTCTCTTAGACATACTCTTTAACCTTTGCAACTATAGCATCTTTGCTCAACAATCCAACATGTCTCCAAACTTCCACACCTTCTTTGTATAGTAATAGTGTAGGAACTGCTCTAATACCAGCATTCTTTATTTTTTCAGGATCAACATTGTAGGTATCTACGTTTTCAAAATCAGCAATTTCTTTCAATTCTTCCACCACTTCTGGTAGATAAGTCTCCATGGTTTTGCATGGGCCACAATATTCATGTCCGTACTTTTCAAGTTTTAACAGTTTCATCCTATCATAATAACACACCCACCAACTAGTTTCAAACTTTTTCTAAAAAAAAGTAAATATGTGTATATGAGCGAAATTAAAAATAAAATAAGCAATCTTCTATACAATGTAAGTGTAGAAAACCGTGCTGCTGCTGATAGGGAATTAGAAACCATAATGAAGTTAAAAATAAAAGGGCTTCTTGATAGCGAATATGAGAAAGTAAAAGCCTCATTTTCACAAGAAAAAAACTAAAAAGTATAAATAATATTATGATAACAGAAGAACTTAAATCTATTTTTGAATCTGTGGATAAGGAATTGCTTTCCGAAGACACATTAAATGCTATTTCCACACTTATTGAATCTAAGATTGATTCAACAGTTCAGGCTCGTCTTGACTTAGAAGTAGAGAGTGCTGTTAAGGCACAATATGACAAATTTAAAGTAGTATCGGAAAAAGCCGTTGCTGCTATTGATAAAGATCATACAGCAAAAATCAAATTTGTGCACAAAGCAATTACAGAAGACTTTAACCAAAAGCTTCTAACAATACATGAGGGATATAAGAAACTCATCACAAACACAGCTAAAAGGGATAGAGATACTCTTGTAGAGAGTGTTGATGAATTTTTAGATTTGTATATTTCCAAGCACATTGCTAAAAATCAAATAGAAGAGGCTGCTAAAAACAAATATGCAACCAAAGCTATAGAAGAGGCTAGAAAGGTTTTGGGTGTTGATGAAAAATTCATCAACGAAAATATCAAAGAAGCTCTAATAGATGGTAAGCGTCAACTTGACAGCTTGCGTATGGAAAATACTCAATTCAAAAAGAATCAGATGATTAGAGAAAGCAAGAATGTTCTTTCAGAAAAACTTGCTAATCTTCCAGTAGACCAAGCTAAATTTGTTCGTTCCCGTTTAGAAGGTAAGAGTGCTGAATTTATAAAAGAAAATTTTAATTACGTTGTTGATATGTACAATCGCAATTCCAAAAAAGAACGCAACAGTGCACTCATAAACGAAAATAAAAACTTTAACGTTGATCGGAACAGGGTAGCCGATGAAATCTTAAAAGAATCAGAAAATAAGCCTTTTGCAACAACTAATCCGATTAACCCAATGGAAGATTTGTACCTCAAAGGTTTAAATTTCAGAAAATAAACCAAAAAACAATAAATAAAAACATATGCAATCACTAGCTTCAAACTATGTAGACTCGGCTCCCTCACTTATTTCTAGAGAAAGAGGAAAAGCACTAATTCAAAGATGGAGTAAAATTCTAGATTTTACTGACAATCAAACTAAACCAATCGAAGGCTATCAAAAGCGTCTTGCTACAGCACTTATGTGTGAAAACCAAGAAACATGGCTTCGTCAAAATGGCCACATGCCTCGTAATCTTGTTCAAGAAAGTGGTATGGTAGCAGGTGGAACCCTTGCCAACACTCCTTTTGGAGGTGGTGACGGAACAGCAAGCTATGCTTCTGGCGCATATGGTCAACAAGGTCCAGGAACTGGTGGAAACACTGACTGGTATGCTCCTGGCGATGCTCGTCTTCCAAAGACTCTCATTCCAATGATTCGTCGTACATTCCCTGAGCTTATCACTCATGAAATCGTAGGTGTTCAGCCAATGAGCGGTCCTGTTGGTCTTGCTTTTGCTCTTCGTTATTTCTATGACCAAGATTCTCTTGCATGTAGTCCTTACAGTGATAAAGGTTCTTGTGGTGCAGCAAAAACTTTCCCACAAGGTCCAGGCGTTTGGTCTGGTGCTAACACTGATGAAGCAGGATACAACAAGCTTTACACTGCACACACTGGTATCACTGCTGCTGGTCTTTCTGGTCTTGGTGTAACTGGAACCGCAACTTCTGGAACTTGCTTCGACTTCTCCCCACAAGATATGGGTGTTGCACAACTTCTTAGCCACTTTGAAGCAAGCAGCAATATTCCTACAATGTCTCTTAAAGTTGAGAAACAAGCTGTTGAAGCTGGTACTCGTCGTTTAGGAACTTCTTGGAGCATGGAACTTGAGCAAGACTTGATGAACATGAACGGAATTGACATTGATGCAGAAATGACCAATGCAATGTCCTATGAAATCCAAGCTGAGATTGACCGTGAAATGGTTATCCGTATGATTCAAGTTTCTCTTAACAGTGGATTTGGAACAGGATATTCCGTATGGAAACCACAACTTGCTGATGGACGTTGGTTCGCAGAACGTGGTGTTGATTTCTATGCAAAAATCGTTGTAGAAGCAAACCGTATAGCTATCAGAAATCGTCGTGGTCCTGCTAACTTTATCATTGCAACTCCAAAGGTTTGCACAATCCTTCAACTTCTTCCTGAATTCCGTGCATTCGAAGTTGCTTCCTCAATCCAAGCTCACCCAAATGGTGTTGCCCGTGTAGGAACTCTTGCAGGTCAATTCAATATCTATCGTGATACAAGAACAGAAGCTCAATATCTTGCTGGAGTTCGCACAGAGCCAGTAGAATATGCTCTTCTTGGATACAAGGGAAGTGAATTCTGGGATACCGGAATTGTATACTGCCCATACATACCAGTTCTTATCCAAAGAACAATATCTCCTCACACATTCACTCCAAACGTGGGTATGATGACAAGATATGGTGTGATAGATCACTTGTTTGGTTCTGGTAACTTCTACCACTTGATTATTGCCCGTGACCTTAATAATGGACACATGACAACTTGTGGTGCTGCTCAATCAGCAACTAATCCAAGCACTCTCAACTATACCTACTTGAGTTAATCAGAGTCTAAGTTAAAATAAATCTGGAAACCCCTAGGAAACTAGGGGTTTCTTTTTGTCTATAAACAAAAAAACCATCCATAAATATGGATGGTTTTTTTGTTTTAAATTATTTAATGTTACACATCTATTGGTGGTTTATCAGGTTTATCAACCATTCTCTCCACAGCATCTCTCTCTTTGAGCTTTATTAACATATCATACATTTCCTCTCTGCTACCACTCATAATAACATTTGTTTGATTTAGTGTTGTTCCTGGTAAAGCATTCATTGTTGCCCTACCACCACCTGTGGTAAAATCTGCTAATCTCTCCTTTATCTCCAAGTTCTTTTTATTAGTCTGTTCTGTAATTCTGTTCTTGGCCTTGTCCATTATTAGTTTTAACTTTCCTTTTAGTACATCCCCTTGTGTTTTTCCAACAGTGCTATATGCTATTATATAGTTAGAATCTCCAGTGGACTCTACTAGTCTTTTCGCCTCATCTAATACAAGTGCATTAGATTCTATTAATTCATCCATTTCTTGCAATGTTCTGGCCAATTCTTCATCTTCATTATATTCGGGTCTAGTTTCTACTTTCTTTTCAAGTTCAGTTTTTCCAGTTTCGATATTACTAACAGCTAGTGCATCTAATATTTCGTTTAATGTGTTTTGATTGTTCATACTGATATTTATAAATACATGTATGTACAATCAAAAAATTCTAATAGGTATATGTTCTCTGTTTATGCTATCATCTTGTATGACATCTAAACCAGTTGCTCCAACTCTTCCAGAGTTACTATATGATTTCCCTCCAAAACCAAAACTTATTCAATACACTAACCCTCCTGTTATAGAAAAGAATGGAGAAAATTATGTTGTAACTAGTGAATTGGTTACTAATGCGACCCTTTTAACAGACTACTACAAACGTCTAGAAATTTGGAAAGACCTTAAAAACGTAAGATGAAATTGCTAGAAGACATATACACAGAAAGCCTATTGTATCCATCCATTAAAGCCTCCTTTGAAGAGAGATGGGATTCTATGGTTCAAACTATAGCAGATTTGTATTTTAATCTGTCATACATTGATGAGAATGATGAAGTGAGAAACATATGTAGAGAATTGCAGAATGAAATAGAACCTATACTATCTTTGGTTGATGCATACAGCAAACTACCAAAAACTAATATCAGAAATATTAGTCTTAAAAACAAGATAACAAAAATTCAAGGATTATTCAATGCTATTTCTATGAGCATTATTCACTTATCTGATGATTTAATAGAACAGAAAAATCAGGCAAAATTGGATATTTTAGAAAAGATTGAATCTATCTTATATACTCCTGCTGTATCATTTGATAGAATATTCTTCAAACCACTCTATCATAAATAAAAAGAGATAAAAAAAGGCGAGGTTTTCACCTCGCCTTTTTTGTTTTAGGTTTAGATTAATTCGTTAAAGTTAACTCCTGTTCCAGTGATAACCAAATCAACCAATATGAATTTAACTGGTCTTGTTGGCTTAATATACACTGCCACATTAAGAACACCTTGATCAATAGAAGCTGCTGTGTTGTTTCTTTCATCACAGATAATCATGTAATCATACAATCCAGAATTGTCTTTCATAAAGTCTAGGATAGGCTTAAGAGTATTATTGATTCTGGTTCTTGTAGTAATAGTATTTGGTTCACCAATGAAACGAACAAGATTACCTTGAATACTTTTTGCAAGCCATAGTGCACCTCTACGAACAGAGATTTCTTTAAGAGCACTGCTTTCTTTCAAAAGAGTGGTGCTGTTCCAGTTAAGGTTTCCTTCTGGGAATCTTACTATAGGGTTTACACCTAGTCTTGCAAGAAGATCACGTTCACGCTGGTTAGGATTGATAGCAAGATCAGCAATATTTGCTAATTGACCATTATTAACACCTAGAGGACTAGTCCATGGGAATTGATTAAAGTCATTTCTTGCATATAGTGCTGCTTGGTATGCACTTGGTCCAAACCATGTAAATGCATCTGTATTAGAGTCATATGACTTTATCCAGTTTGCATAAGAAATGCTGTAGGAACTGTTTATACCCTGATACAAGTTTCTCAAGTATGCATAGATATTTCTTCCAAAGTTAGCATATTTCTCACTTGGTTGGTTTGTATTAGGATCAATATACAATTGTTTTTGACGTTGCACAATCTTGTAATCCTTACCATTTACGAATATTTGACGTAATGCGTCTTGGATGTGAACATGAGGGGTTCCTCCTGCTGCTTTTCTAGTATATCTAGCAAAGCTATCAAAGATGTTATAGATAACTTCCCAATTGTCTTGAAGAGTACTATTCATAATAGTGCCATCATATGGGCTAAGAGAGTCTGTGTTAACAAAATAGGTATCATCATAGTTGTAACAGATTGTAGGGTCTGTGATGCAGTTATCTGTGCTTGCAGCATAGCGTGTAGCCCAGATGGTGCTAAGACCATTATCAATTGTTATATCAATAGGAAAGTCTATAGGATTTTCTACTCCTCTAAGTGCTCTTTCAAGTTTAGCAGGAAGATTTCCAATATCCTTTTTAATGCATGTGTCAAACAATGCATCCCTACAGTAACCAGTGTAAGTTCCTGTGCCATACAATTTGTCTGCATATGCTGCAAGAGTAACTTGTGATGAGAAGTTTCCAAAAATACCACTAGTCTTCTCACGGAACATACGCACAGTCTTTTGCGGTTTTCCAGTAAGTTGATTATCCCAACAGTTATTCTGAGAGAGATATGGGTTTACAAATATTTCAAGGTAGTTACTTCCATTGTTAACAGTCTTTTCCAAGAAGAAACTACGATCTGGACCACCAAAATCATCATGAACCTTTCTCTGTGAGTTTAAACTTCCAACAAACTGTTCAACTCTTATTTGATCAAGTTTATTGATAGTTTCTGTGAGTCTAGTAGGACGAATTTTGAAGAAGGAAAGAATAAGAGAATCAACATAGGAAGATTTTCCAAATTCAAGACCAACATTCTGGTGAACTATTTCTGTAATAGAACCAGCAGCATCATCAAATGTTGATGAAACTTTGAAATTCAATCTATCTGCTGGAACTGCTACCCATTCACCAGAAACACCAGGACATGTTGCATTATAGTAACCAGAAACACCTGTAATATCATCAAAATTTGTTGCAGGGTTAACATTCAAGTTGTCATTCAATGCAAGATAGTATCCTGTAAAGTCTTCAAGCTGTGCTGTTTTAAGTTTATTAACCACAATAATACTTCCACGAACATCGTTATTAAGAATGTCTAGTGCAGCTTCACCATTTTCATAAACACCACACTTCCAATTAAATTGGCTATTTTGAAGCAATTGTAATTCAGATGCATTCAAAGATTTGCTAATGGGTTCTCCAATAGCATAGAAGTTTGCATCATTAAGAGTTGCATCTCCAAGAAGAGGATAGAAATTATATCTCTCTTGCTCTGGAATTGTTAGTCCTAGGCTTGTGATAGTAGAACAGGTTAAACCAGCTTCAACAGGAATAGAACAGAAAGATATTAAAGAATCTACTGTGGAATTTGCTATAGAAGAATTTGAAACAGAAATTGTGCTACCACTTGCTGGAAGAGCGGTTACTGTATTAACTAATACAGAATTAGCAACTCCTGCATCAGCATTAAAATAGTTAACTATACCAGTAGAAAAGTTTGCAAAGGATGCAAAAACTGTGTCTGCTGGAACACGAACTCCTGAAACTGTTTGTCCTGATAAGATACCAGCACTAAGAGTGTGGGTTGGACCAGTAAATCTTGCAACATATCTTTTTCCACTTCCAACACCAGTTTGATTAGTATCCTCTGTAACAGATAATGAACTTACATTGTATCTGTTAACAACATTGTAAAGAGTATTTGATCCAGAAGGTGCAGTGGATAGTTGAAAGAGTGCCAATTTGCTGTTTGATAGACTATTTGTTTGTGAAACGAATTTTATACTAGAAACAATGCTATCATATTGGAATGGATGATCATGAATATAGAGTGCTGTAGGACTTTCAACAATTGAATTTAATGGACAATTTAGATTACTTGAACCATAACAAATTTCTGTTGGAACAAAATCTTGTGCAAGCCAAGGATATTCTGTTTGAATTGTAGAAAGAGGAACTGTTCTGTAGAAATCACATACTGATTTTTCAACAGCACTAAGACCCACAACAGGGAAAACTAAGGCATTGTAGTATTCTGCATATCCATATCCTGCACCAGAGCCATAAGGCATACGTGTGAAAGTAACTGCTGCATTACTAGTTGTTATTATTTGCTTTACTGCATTATGTGAGTATTTTTCAGCAGGAGTTGTTGGAAGACCAAATATTTCTTCAAATTCTTGTATTGATGAGAAATTGGTTGGTTCGTCTGTTGGACCTTGTGGTGTAAAACCAGCAACGAACACGTTTGTTCCAACAGCATTTGTTGTTACTTGTGACAAATCACGTTCGTTAAGTGCAACTCCTGGACTTTCGAGAAGGGTATTTAATTTAGTAGCCATTATAAGATTACTTATAATTTTTTAGGAAAAACTTATTTATTACAGCATACAGTATTTTTATTTTATAGTAGAGACATTTTTATTTGACTACAATCAAAGGAAAATGTTGATTCCATTTCTTTACTATCCCTATAGTTGGCATTAACGGCACCTAGAATTGTTGGAAATGCTCCTATATAATCCCACTTAGCAGTAGGTTTGTTATATTCATCAATGGCATACACTGTGAAAGTGGTGGCATAATCACATAAATGACCACTAGATTCAGGGTTCATCCCTTTGTAATCGAATTGACTGTAAATTTCATCATTTTGAATATCTAACCATTTATACAAGATGTAATAGTTATCAAATCTATTATCCACAGTATAGTTTACACTAACTGTTGGCACTGATGGTCTTGAATGTCCTGAAAATTTAAGTGTTTGGCCACTATAAGGAATTTGAATTTTATTTATTTGAAGCTCTGGAACAACAAATCCCCATATACTCATTTCCAATCTTTCTAAGTTTCCACCATTACAAACTCTATTTTCTTTTTTCAAGATTGGTTTAAGAATATCTGGTATAGTCATAACCAAGATAAACTTATCTTGTCTAGTGACATTTAACTGACTCTGTTGAGATGTAAAAAATCCTGTATTTTCTGGTGCTGGAACAGGGCAATTTATATCAGGTTTTGATGGTGTATTTGGCATTATTGATATTTATTAAAGAAATTCCCATTTAGACTCTGATAATAGGCTTTCATATCTATCAGGTACTTTTCTTATAGATTCATGGTTCATAGGATTAAACATAACACAAGTGTATGCTTTGTTTCCGTTCACATCTCTTATATTTTTGGAATTTGCTACATATCCCTTTAAGCTCATATTAGCAAGTGCTTGGTTTGGGTCTGATATTTTACTTGGTTTACCAGATTCATCATATTCCAAAACATCAAGATATTCTTCTGCAAGAAATTTTTCCAATATGATTAAAGCCCAAACCAGTGCCATAACTCTATCATCATTAAACCCTTTTTTAGTTCCCCATGTTCTGTTCACCTTTCTTATAAAAGTTTCAAATTCTCTAACAGTTGCAATGTCATATATAGACACGCACTGTTTATTTTCTAGGAAATGCTTCATATTTTGAATACCAGTATATTTGGAATTTTGGTGACTGAAAATCCCTGGCTTTTGATAAGCTTGTCTCTTATCATTCTTCATGTTGTATGTTACAATATTATCATAACCATGCACATTTATAAGAGCATCTAAAACTTGACTACCCTCTTTATTACTTTCTATACATAGGAATGGTCTGCCCCAACTTCTTGCTATTTGATTTAATTTCTCTGCAAATATCCATGGTTGTATTTTATTGGTTGCAAAAATTGCACACATTTCTATATCATCTGGGTCTGTTATGTCTAACACTACTGCCACTGTATAGTCTTGTCCAACACCCTCTGCCACATCCACTCCAATGCTTATAATTCTGTCTATCTCTGGTTTTTTCCATATATGATAAGTTCCTTCATCAAATGAAAATTCTGCTGGACAGCACATGCTTTTAAGCTGTTCTATAATCCCTTGATTTAATGCTGCTGTGCCACTCTCTAAGAACTCAATTTCAAATTCTTGTCTCCATGCATCCATATCATAGTTTATACTAGCCAACTGCTCCTTTACCCATTCTTCATCTCTACCAGGAACTTCTGAATAGTGAATTCTAACAGGGGTCCAGTTGCTTTTCTTTTTATTTTTAGTATTATTTTTTCTTTCCTCTACACTCTTTTCTGCATCTCTAAAAATTTCATAAAACTTTCCAGAGGCTCCTTTTGGTGTAGAAATAAGAACTATTTTAGCAGTTACACTAGAAGATATGGTGGGCATAACAGATTTGAAAAATGGGTCTGCTATTTGAGGTGCTATGTGAGCAAACTCATCAACAAACAATAAGTTAACAGATCTTCCCCGAATACCACTTTCTGATGTAGTGGAAACAAATATCTTTGATTTGTTCACCAACAACAGCACTTCTTTAGTAAATTCCAAAACACCAGATTTCAACCAATTTGGCAATTCTTCATATGCTAATTTGATACGTTCTAATATTTCTTTAGCTTGATCCTCTTTGTTGGCTAGTATAGCTACCTGATAGTCTTTTTTAAATAATACGTTCCAAAGACACACTATAGTCATAAGAGTAGACTTCCCAATTTGTCTACTAGCACAAATAATGGTTCTCTTATTATCCATTATTTCTAAAATTGCTTTTCTCTGAGCCTCAAACAGTTTTATAGTCTGTCTTCCCTTATCCAAATTAACTATATAGAAATAATTTTCTGCAAAGTATATAATATCGTTCATACACTTATCCATCTCCATAGCATAGTGCTCTGTATAATCCACAGTGATATTGATAGGAAGAGATTCATTGCCTCCTAAGAATTTATCTATCTTTTTTTTAGACATATCTATACTTAGTTTCTGAAAAAATTCAATTTATAAGTAAATAACTAATATGGAAAACAATTTAGTTTCAATATACGAAAATGGTTATCTTCGTGGTAACACTATAGAAGAGAAGAAAAATCCTTTTAAAGAAAAAAATCCTTTTAAAGGAAAGGATTCTTCTGATGAAGAGGATGATGATTCTGAGGGCGAATTCCCTAAAAAATCCCCAGGAATTAAAAAGAAAAGAAAATCTATGAGTAAAAAAGAAAATGGCGGAATCACATACGATTCATTTGACCGTTCCAATAACATTTTCGCTGATATTCTGCGCGAAATGTCTGATATGGGAGCATCTGTAGGATCATCCGTTGGTGGTGATGATAATGTATTCAATGCTGATGAAGAAGACTTTTCTTCTGAGGAAGAAGGTGGTCGCACATTCTCAGTATCCGAACTTAAAAGCATGACTCTTGGAGAACTTATTGAAGTTTTGGCTGGTGAAGATGAGGGTGAAGACTATGAAGAAGATATGGGAGAATATGACTATGAAGAAGATATGGGAGAAGAAGACGAAATCCCTCAAGAAAACTATTCTGCTGGTGGAGAAAGCAACTATCATGGAGACCAAGGAAACTATGATGGAAAAGCTAAGCGTCAACCATCAACCACTCACGTTAAAGGTAATGGTGACATGGATTTTAGTAAAACTAAAACCAACTATGATCCTGATGACACAGAAGGTAGCGAAGGTGCAGAACATGGTGATCAAGGCAATTATGATGGAAAGGCAAAACGTGCACCATCAACCACTCATGTGAAGGCTAATGGTGATGCAGATTTTGGTAAGGTTAAAACCAATCACAAAATCAGTTCAGGTAAGAAGCCTAAAAACTACTTTTAATATAAAGTAATAGAAAGTTTGAAAGGACTAGGATTTCCCTAGTCCTTTCTTGTTTTTACTATAAATATCAGTATGCCCTTTTATATCCCGACTCTGGTTTCAAAATTTGAATGTATAGGAAACACCCTATCAACATTTAATATATCATTTTCAACCTTGGATACTAATCTTTACAATTTATCAAATTACACTGTTGCTAGTGTTAATTTCTTAAGTTCTAGAATGATTTCTGTTAGTTCTAACTTACAATCTCAAATAAATTTCCTAAGTTCCAGAATGATTTCTGTTAGTTCTAACTTACAATCTCAAATAAATTTCCTAAGTTCCAATGCAATATCAGTAAGTTCTAACTTACAATCTCAAATAAATTTCCTAAGTTCCAGAATGGTTTCAGTAAGTTCTAACTTACAATCTCAGATAAATTTCGTCTCAGCCAATACAGTATCAGATTATATCAGACAAGGAACATTAGTCTGTCCACCAGATGGTCAAACAGCTAATTGGTCTGCCACAGCTAATGGAAGAAACTCATTCTTAAATTTATCAGCAAATATTAGAATGAACAACCCAACAGGTTTAATAGCTGGAGAGTCTGGAAACCTATTAATTACTATAGGAACCGCTGGTAAATCCATAACTTCTTTTGGTAACACTTGGACCTTTGTTAACAACCTTTCTTCATTAAATACAACATTGAATAAAAAAAATATAATATCATATTATTATGATGGAACTCAAATGCTTTCAAATCTTCTAATCTTTTAAACTTTGGCTCTAATATTACCAATATCTATTTTCGGTTCAGGCTCTTTAAATGTAGTATCTCCAAATGCAGCATTGACAAAGGTTGTCTTGGATTCTTCTAACAATGCATACATATCTGGAAGCTACACAACAGTAAATGGTATGTCTAGAAAATATGTTGCTAAAATTTTAGCAACATATGATAACATAGATGGTAATTTTGTATACAATTCTCTTTCCGCTATACCTCAAAGCTCATCACTTAGTTCTGGAACAAATCTACTATTAACAACAGGAACATCCCTTATAGGATTAAATATAAATAATGGTACCCCAATCCCAACAACATATGCAGTTTCAAACGGCACAGTAAACACAGTTTTTGATGCTGCTGATGTTACCAGCATATTTATATCAGGATTATTTACTAGTGTAACAGATAGTGTATCTAGTTATGCTAGAACAAATTTTGCAAAAATGTCTACATCAGGGGTAGTAGCCTCTGGTTTTACATGCAACTTAAGTTCTGGACACTATGTGATGAGTATGGACTATGTTGGTTCTAACTTATATGTTGGCGGAAACTTTACAACAATAGGAGTAGAGGCAATACCATATTTTGCAAAGGTAAACATAAATACAGGAACACCCCTCACTGATCTTAATTGTAATCTCAACAATCAAGTATTATCTGTGCACATATGCAGCGATGGTGGTATATTCATAGGAGGAAGTTTTACAAACATAAAAACAACATCAACAATAAAAGGATTTGGCAAGGTTGATTTTTCAGGGAATTTAGTTGCAGGATTTACACAGTCTGCTGTTCTGTGGAATTATGTAACCAAAATAGTAGAATATAAAAGCGGTACAAACTTTCAAAAAATATTGGTTGCTGGGTTTGACGGAACCACTTTTAGATTATATAGACTTAATCCTAATGGAACCGTAGACACCTCATTCGCAGGTAGTTCTGGTTTTATTAGTGCAACATCCGTTATAAATGATATTGCTATAAGAAGTGATGGAGTTGCTGTGGTTGTTGGTGGTTTTACTACTATAGGTGGTAAAAATCGCCCATATTATGCTAGAGTATCCTCAACAGGAGAAGTTTTATGATTCTTTAGGAAACATCTCAATACATATTTTATAGAACAAATCTATTAACTCATCCTTAGAATTGCTATTAGCTTTTATTCTCTTTTTGCTTTTTTTCTCCGAAAGACTATATTTGTAGAGGGGTGTCACTAACCCATCGTTATAATTAGACAAGACTATGTAATAGTCATCAATATTATTCTCCTCTATAAATTTTTCAAATGATTGTCTCTTGTATTTGGTCATTTTTTCCGTTAAAATATCAATGAAATTTATAGATTGACCATCTATATAACAAAATCCATTAATTATCTCATTTGGATTTTTTGGCATTGCGTTTCTGTATTATCTTTTCAGCATCAATGCATTTTTTAGAGCATTTAGGACAAAGGTTAAAGTGTTGTTGGGTTTTATTATAAGATGTATAAAACCTTCCATGACACTTCTTACAAGAAGAATCTGGTCTTTTTCTTAGAGGAATTTGAAATGCATCTATTACACTCTCTTCCTCGCTACTCACTTCATACAAGTATCCACCAAAAATGGAAAAGTACCAATTTTTTTCAGTCATATTATTCAAATCTTATTTCTACTATACTATCAAAAAATTTATGTGTATTTTTTGTGTCTATTTTTTTCACCCATGCAGAAACCTCTTCTAAAGACTTTTTATTATGTTTGAACAGTGTTGTTAATCTATAATCCATATACAATAGATTTTCTTCCTCATATTCATCCAAGTTAAATGGATAGGGCATTCTAACCACATCCAATTTTTTTGCTCTTTCTATTGTAAATTCGTAGAAATAGTTATTACCAATAACACAATTCTTGAGTAGTAGAAACTTACCTTTTTTAATTTCTGAGTCCTTTATTGATAGTATAATAGTTTTCTGAAAGTATTTTTCAAAAATTCTTTCTATTTTTTCCGAAGATGTTAGGAAATCCATAAAAATATTTAACTACCATATTCTGACATGCAACAGTTATTTTTTGAAAAACTGTGTTATATAGTTTTTCACATTATTATAAACATTAGCTATTCTTTGTGTGATGGTAGGTTTAATATCAGCAACAGGTTTTTGTTGAGGTGCTGGGGCAGATTTTGCTCTTAATGCATTTTGTCTTGCCTGTTGTATTGCTGCATATGCTTCACCTTCGTATCCCATAAAATCTAATTTTTGTTGCTCTGTCATATTTATGATAAATTCATAAAACCAATCATAAAAAAGTTTCTCTTGTTCTGGATCATTCAAATCAAATAGCTGTCTAACGTTAACATTTTCTGCACCAAATACTCTGTACTCTTGTCTAAAAAAGTCCCATACAACACATAAGTTTTTTTGTTTGTAATTGTATCCCATAGCCTCCCAACCTCCATACTTTGGAGGTTGGAAATGTAGAACAGCTTTACCAAAAACACCATTTAAAAGTTTATAGTTAGTTGTTCCTAGCAATCCTCTTATATCATTCCATCCAGGAGCAAGATGTCTACGAACAAATGTTAATTCTACAACGTTGTTACCTAATATCTTCTGTAATGAATAATTATTCATTTACATACTTAATACTAGTTTGCTAATAGAACTGTGTCCTCTATAAGTTTTCTAATCTCCTCTTCATCCTCAGATGGTGGATTAACAACCATCATTACATGATCTTCACGTAAGAGCCATGTTTTATATCCACCCACAATTTGCTCATATGATGAGCCTGTTCCATGAGGAAATCTGATATACTCTCCTTCTTTGGCTTCTACCACACCATTACCAGCCATAAGAACCCTAGCGATTCTATACAGTCCTTTAGCCTGATTTACAGGCACAGCCAAGCCATTTCTCATTATAATATCACCTACTGGTTCATCCAATAGCTGAATCCAAAGAGTATTTCCATACAATTTCTTAATTGTCCACTTGGAAAAATCCAAGTCATGATTAACTATTTTTTCTGTTCTGTATAATTTACGGATACCTTCTGATATATTGCTCTGTTGTAACGGGGTTAATTCTTCTGACATATAACCCTATTTAGGAACAATTATGCAGCTTTCAATATCTTTTCCTTTTCCTCTATTAGATTTTTCTCTAATTGGGGGAAATATTTGAGCATATCCAAGGCTTCTCTGGTTGGAATTTCCAAGGATGCTGCAAGTGCTTGCATATCAATTTTACTAGGTTTTTTATCAGAGGATTTTCCAAAGTATTTAAAATAGCATCCTTTCTTTTTTGGAATAAAACATTTCAAAAAATCATAAACTTCTTGATCATCACACCACACATTCAATTTCATATTTAGAATGTCATTTATTAATGAGCAGTGTTCTGGACTTACACCACTAAGATACTTTTGAACAAGAAAAGGGATAAAATTATCACCTTCTGCAATATCACAGTGAGTTTTATTTAAAAGGATATCTCTAGTAAAATCTGCTGATGTTTTCATAATTATCTAACTTGTAATTTTCTTGTTCCGTAATCTTTTTTAAATTCTACAGAAAGGGTTCTCCATAAAGGGTCATTATCAAATTCACCCAATCCATAGTGAACACAGTATATAGGCCACACTCCAACATCTAGTCCACAATCGTAGGCATTGATGCACATTGCCATATCATAGTGATGAAATGTGTATTTTGAATTGAAAAGAATTGGTGAATTTTTCACAGAACTCATTTTAAATGACATGAATAATCCATCTATTACAACCACTTTTCCAGGAGTAGGACCGAAAAAGGCACTATTTACATATGTTTCAGAAGAGTTCTGAAACCCTTTAGGAATAAGATGACTTACAATACCTCTACCATGTCCAATGTGTTTTTTAGATAGGTGCCATACAGGAGGTACATTCAAACTATAGTCTTGTGACTGTGCTCCTGCCAATCCAACAATATCATAAGTTTCATGAGCCTTTGCCAATTTAGCACATAAGAAATGATCATGTATTTCAAGATCATCATGAATAAACAAAACATAGTCATAACCATGACTACCATCTAATATTCCTTGATATAATTCAGACAAACCAGTAGTGTTATTTTGTTCTATACACACCTCAACAGAGTCTTCACTTGCATCCCAAACTTTTTGAAGGGATTCTAAATGTTTATAAGGGATTGATTGTTTATATTCTTCTTGTGATTGTTTTGTTGGTATTACAATTTTAAATCTGCTGCTCATACTAAAAGATACACTTTTTCACAAAAAGAGTCAAGCTCTAATAAATATTAACATGACATATAAAGATATTCTAACAAAACTTTTCTTGGAGCAAATGATGGCACCACCAGCACTGCCAAATGCAAGAACTTACGATGTTCCAAGGGGTTCGATGGATAGTATGCTGGATCAAGATACAAATTCTGATGATTTTTTAGTTCAAGGTGTTAGAAAAACATTTTCAGAGGTTCAAAAACACTTCGATTCAAAAATGACTGGTTTTGCACAGAACCTTTCTCCTGAGAACATAAAAAGTTTAACAATTTCTGATATAAAGGATGCACTTGCAGAGGTGTCAGATTTTACCAATAGAATACAAGTTTTCTCTAAGGCTAAAATTGATACTATGAAGCAAGACCCCTATGCTATTATGGCAGGGTTTATTGCTAGCGAACCAACCAAACAATCTGCATTTGATGCACTGTCCAAAACAACAGAAGAATTTACCACAGCACTTGAAGATATTGAAATAAAATTATCTACAGTTCACTCAAAAATACAGGAATTTGTTAAAGAAACTGAAAAAATTGGCAGAAATAGCAGTGAACAATCAGTTCCTCAACAGGGTTTGAATCAAGGATTAGACCAAGAAACAGAATTTTAATTTCCTAGAACCATCAATCCTTTCTCACCAGAGAAACTTCCATCCAAAATAAGAGCGGGGTCCACAAAATCCCGCTCTTTTTTTACACAGTATTCATTCAAGTCTTTAAAGGTTTCAAATTCCCCGTTGTATAAAAATAAAGACTCTCCTTTCTTGAGCTTTTTAATAATCTCATTTCTTACTTCTTCTTGTTCAAATCGAAAATTGTCCAAAACCCATACTATATTATGAAATGGAAATTCTCTGAGAAGTATATCCTCTTGCTCATCTGTTAGATGAATGCCTGAGACTGCTATTCCATTTTTAATAAACATACAGTCTATCTGTCCTTCAAAAATAAAAATGTATGGAAAGTTTTCATCAACATTATCCAGATTAAACACAGGCTTTTTCTCTCCTGATTTTAATAGATACTTTGCCTTCTCATCACTCTGCAATAATTTACGAGAAATATAGCACTGAATCTTATTATTTTTGTAAAAAGGTATTATTAATCTGTTTCTATGTATTCTGTCATTCAAACAGCAATAGAATGTTTTAGGAGCATTTATAGCAGTGAATAGTCTTCTAGACTTGCAGTAATCTAATGCATTCTGAATAATAGGATATTGCTGAAAATGTTTTAATTGTAAGGGGTCTTTAAGATTAACACACTCTCCAGGAAGAGATGGAAGTTCAAAGTGCTTCTCTGATATAGTGTCAAAAATTAATTTAAAATTACTATCATATCCCTGACTGTTTAGTTCTTCTTTTATGTCTTTAAAAGACATTCCACTAGCCTCCTTTATCCAAAAGAATGGTTCCCACCCTCTACCACAATTATGACAGTAGAAGTAGTCATCTTTTTTGAAATAGAAAAGACGCTTTTTCTTACCCCAACTCTTACCCTCTCTACAAATAGGACAGCATCCATTTAAATATGTATGAGATTCTGTAACTTTGGTAGAATAGAGATAAAATTTATCAATTATGTAAGACTGGGGTAATTCCACACATTACTATACATGTAAATACTAGCCATATCAATAAGTAAATTTATGAACTATTTAGATGAAATAATATTGGAGATGACCCAGAGAAGCATCTTAGAAAACCAATCATATACAAATGGTTTAAAATCATTCAAAGGTCCGATAATGAGAAATACTCTTAGAGATAGATTAGAAGAATCTTTTATTAAACTATTAACTGAATTTAGTAAATTGGGATATACTAAACATGAAATACATCAAATCGTAGAGACGCACACACCCAATCCCGTCTCTTTCAACTCACATACAAGTAGATAATATGACCCATGAATTTGACAGATTTTACGAATCAGTTGTGAGAGAATACCTTACTGCAAAATCTAAAAGAGCAGAATCACGCTATTGGAAAGATGGTGCATATCCAGATTCTGCTATAAGAAAGGTAAGATCATCAAATTCAGCAGTATCAGCATCACAAAAGACTAAAGTGTATAATCAACAGCAATATAAGGGTGATTTTTGGGCAACTGATGGAATAAGAGGTAGAAATACTAGCGAAAAAAATCATGATAGGGCTGGTATATCCAAAGGATTGGGAGGTAGACTAAAAATAAGTGGTGTTAATCCTAAAAAGCCTAAATCTAAAGTCAACTCAAAACAAGGAAACATGGAAGTTAAATACACTCTTGGAAACGGAGTGAGTAAAGTAGGCTCTACTGGACTTACTGATTATGATTATACAGAACCTGTATTCTATTCAGAGGATTAAGTATCTATATGAATTCAATTCCCTCTAATTGTGGTAACATTGATCTTGTTACAGATTCCCAGCAAGCACTAGCGGAATTTAAACAAGATTTATTTGATATTCCAGGAGAACCTAGTGAGGTGAGAGGGGGTATAAAATATTTTCATAATTATCTTTGCCAGTGGGCATACAACGTTCCTCTAAAATTTAATTGGGTTATTATTATAACAGCAAAAAATAGAGAATATTTGTTAGATAATATATACAATTTAGGTAATTTTTATGAACCAAAGGGTTGGAATACATATAATTCAGCACAGGGCACATCAAAAGATGAACTTAACTCTGTTGTAGGATGTATATTTGCACAGGGTGTTAACATTCCTGGAGAAACTATTAATATTGAACATGCAGGTATCACAGAGGGTTCTAATAGAGGATTTATAAATGCTCCCTATGTTAATGGTAGAAGTGCTTTTGAACCTTTAGAAATAGGATTTTTAGAAACTAACAAGTCTTTTGTTGATGGTTTTTTACGTCCTTGGAGTATTTTAGTAGCACATAAGGGTTTGATAGCAACTCCTATAGAGAGTAGTATAAAAGCTGATATTACAGTTCACCACCTTGCAAGAAAGGATAACAGTAAAAATATTATTAGAAAATCTTTTGTTTTTGAGGACTGTGCGCCAATAAATATTGGGCCAGAAACATTGGATTACTCATCCTCATCAGATTTCCCAAAATTACAAGCCAAATTCTCCTATTCAAAATACTATGTAACTGATCATAATATTTGACATAACAGTTCTTGTAGATTATAATTAGGAATGATATCATATAGAATATGGGTTCCTTCCACACAGTCCTATCTCAGGATGTATGAGATTAACTGTGAGCAATATAGAGATATTTTGAAAACTGTGGAAGACAGTGACAATTTCAATTATTATACTAATAAACTATTAAAAGAAAATATTGCTGATCAGTATAATTTATCAAAGGACGGTTTTACGCCAACACTAATAGATAAATTTATCATTATGCTTCAATTAAAGGCATACTCATGCAATACAAATTTAAGTTTAACTAGAGAGTGCTCTAAGTGTGGAACTAAAACTGATTTTGTTATAGATTTGAATATATTAATTGATACTCTTGCTCCTGTTGTTGATAGGTCATTTAAAAAGACTATAACTGTAGGATCATATTCAGTGGTGTGTGATATTCCTAGTATTAATCTTAATCCAAATGCAGAAGTTTTTACAGATGATCAGAAATTGAATAGATACTTATACTCTTTTATAAGTGATATATCACTATCAGATAGTAAACTACTCCTACCAACTAGATCAGATGATGAGAAATTCAGAATCTGTCAGTCTCTTCCTTATAATATTACCTATGCTGTTAAAACTCAATTTGTAGACTATATACACAACATATTTAAAGAATTACTATTCTTTAAAACAAAGTGTAATGATAAAAAGTGTAATGATGAACTTGAAATAAAGTTTGATGTTTTGAATATTGATGATATCGTAAAGATATTATTCAGAGACAGCAACAATACTAATATGTTGCAACAGTATGCATCAGTCTCCAATCACTGTCATTTTGACTACAACTTTTATAAAAATATTTGTCCAGCAGAATTGGAAACTTTATACAATATGATTACAGAAAGCACTAAAACAGACAATCAGGAGCAAAACACTAATCAAGATATAGATTTATTTCAACAATACCGATCCCAGACACAAGGAATGGTTGAATCTGATAGTGAGTTTAAGTAATTAGTATTATGTCAGAACAACTTTCCCTTCAAGAAATACTCTCTTTAGTTAACCAAACAAATAAACAATTTGATTCAACTGTTTACATACCCTCTTTGAATAAAGAGGTTTATGTAAAATCTATGAATGCATCTCACTTAAAAAGTGTTATAAGAACAGCAGTTGCAGGAGTATTTGCTAATAATGTTTTCAATCAGATAACATATGATATTTTAAAGGATGTTTTAGACCCTTCTATTCCACTTTCAAATATTACTGTGTTTGATAAACTTGTAATATTGCTACAACTCAGAATGATTAACGTTAAAAATACTATAGGAGTAACATTTACATCAGATGAAAAAACTGTTAGTATGGAAATGTTTATTGCTGATTTTATAAAAAATCTAAAATTGAAAACATTTAATTTTGAAGTTAGCACAGTAACAGATGGAACCTACGAGGCAGAGATTTGTTTTCCTAGTATAGAAAATGAATATCAATTTGAGAGAAATTTTGCTCAAACCAAAATAAAAGGAGTTGATCAGAGTGATTTAGAAGCTCTTAAAAATCTATTCGATCCTCTTTTTATAAAAGAAATCTGTATGTATATAAAGAGTGTCAAGATTGATGATCAGTACATTAATCTCCTTGCACATCCAGTAGAAGCTAGACTATCAATTGTTGAAAAATTATCCAGTTCTTTAATAACCAAGATTCTTGATACTATTGACACAAAATATTCATCTCAACTAAAGGAATTGTTAACAGTAACAGAAACTGTGAATGGTGCGATTTTTACAGGAAGTGTGGAAATTGGTCCAGATATTTTTACATAAAAAAGGGCGGATTTAAATCCGCCCTTTTTTATTTATAATGTTATCTGTTATGGATTAAATCCTTGTCTCATAGCTTGGCCAACTCCTCCAGTAAACCCTGTGTTTCTAGAAGCAGTAGCTGTATTTTGTGCTCTTCCTGCTACACTCTTGAAGAATTGTTTCAATTGATATACTGTAACAGCATCTATTGGTTTATTACCGAGAAATCTTGCTAATTGAGGGTCCATTTGACGAGCATTATTAAGAACTTGTTCTAATTGACCGATAAGTCTTTCTGCATCTGCTCTATTTTTTGCTGATGCTCTTTCTGCTTCACCAGCCTGATACATATTCTTAACATTCTGTCCTACTTGTTGTGCACCTTGCTTAACAGCTTGCCCAGCTTGCCCAGCAACATTTGCAACATTGCGTCCAGCTTGTCCAACTGCACTAGCAGCACTACGTCCAGCTTGTCCAACTGTGTTAGCAACACTACGTCCAGCATTTGCAACACCACGACCAAGAGCAGAGCCTATGTTTCTAAGTCCACCAAAAAGTTCTTCAACAACAGCCAATTGCTGTTGACTAAGTTCATTGTTTTCTATCATCTCAACTAATCTACTCTCTGTAATATAACCAGAAAGCAATTGTCTTTCGAAATGCTCCATTTGTGCCGATTCATAAAGGTATTGATATTTACTCATATTACATTACTTACTAATAAATATATAAAATGATGGGAACCCAAGACTTAATATCTGCTATAGATGCATTCTTAGCCAAAAATGGTAAAGGAAATAGTTATTTGGTGAAAAAAATAACATCCTTATTTGAAAGTTCAGAATCTCCTTTAAATTTACGTTCTGGTGCTCTTAAAAATCTTAAAAAAAGTATAGAAACATTTGAAAAGAAAATGTCAAGCGTTGATAAAAACCTTGATAAATTTTCAGACAAATTAAAACAAGTAGTATCTCAGATAAAGATTTCAAAATTAACTCAACTATCAACTGCTAGTGATAAATTTTCAGATAGTATAAAAGCTTTTTCTAAAAATATAAAAGCTATTAATCTACCAAAGTCAAAATCTGGAGTGTTTCCTAGCACAACAGCATTTGCAAGAGAGCTAAACAATTCTACTAATAAACTTAAAGATTTTAGAACTAAATTTAAGACTAACTTACTAGAGTCCTTTTTCAATAATTTGAAAATGTTAAATACTTCTCTTAAAAAAGCTAATAAATTATTTGGTACAACAGGAATAGAAAGTAGCACAAGTTCTAGAAGTGTGTATGATGTTAGAGTTGTTGATTTAAGTTCAAATGTCAAATCTTTATTGTTAAAGAATATTAAACAGAATACTACTAACATAGTTCAGCAGCAGAATAATACTAATTCATCTGGAGGAGCAGGAAGTTTTATAGGAAATGTTATAAAGAATTTACTAGGGGGAATAGGACTCCTAGCAGGAATAGGATTTGTTTCAAAATATTTAGAAAATAATCTAATGGCAAAAATAGTATTCTCTAATATTACAAAAAATGCACTAGAGGCACTTGGAAAATTGAAAACAGAAATTTTTAAAATATTTGGTCCTATAGTAAAATCTATAGGAGAATATGCATGGGATGGTGCAAAAATATTACTTAAACAAATTCCTAAACTATTCTCTTCAACATTCAATTTTTTCGGACTAAAAGAAGAATTAGGAGAGGGTAATGAGGGTATTGCTGTTATTGTGACCAAAGGAATATATTACAGTATAAAAAAAGTTCTACTAGGAATACTAAATAAATCTACATTTGGATTGTTTGGTGCTGGTATGAATTTGCTTAGACCACAACTAGATAAGCTAGCAACATCTTTTTTAAATGATGGAATGTTTCAAACATTGAAAAAGGTTTTCTTTAAAATATCTAATTCTATAAAAGGCATATTTTCTCCTATATTAAATGTTTTTGGTGCTATTATGAAACCAATAACAACTATGTTGTCTCCTGTATTAACTTCTTTAAAGACTATGGGAGCAAAAATAGTAAATTCTGTTTTAAGTCCTCTTAAAAGTATAGGGGTAAAAGTCATGAATTCTGTATCAGGTTTGTTTAAACCTCTAACAAACATATTTTCTGGTGCAAGTGCTGGTCCTGTTGGCAAATTTATAGGAACTGTTGGTAAAACATTCTCTAAAGTATTAGGAACAGCATTTACTAAATTATTAGGGGGCGGTTTAAAAGTTATTGCAAAAAGAATACCTCTAGTAGGAACTCTTATTAGTTTCAAAGATGCCTATGACAGATTTAAGAATGGAGATATCTTAGGAGGAATGATTAGTGTTGGTTCTGGTATAGCAACCATATTTCCAGGAATAGGAACTGCAATTTCAATAGGTCTTGATGTATTAAATGCTATTTTAGATAGTAAATCTGCTAGTGATGGTAAAGGCAAAGGACAGATATTAATGGATTTTGCTAGCCCTATGCTAGAAAAAATAACTAGTAGTATTGGGGGATTCTTAAAAGGAATATGGGATACTATAACTGGTATTTTATCAGCAGCAACAAAATTCGTAGAGGATAAGGCTAAAGGAATATATGATACTGTGTTTGGTAAAGTTGATACATTTGCAGAATCTGTTGGGTTTAGTGCTAACAGAAAAGCTTCTCCAGAAGATCAAGATGAGATAGCAGCATTAAGAGCAAATGCTGCTAAAATAAAGGCAGAGAGAGAAACAAACAATATCACTAGTAACACACTTGCTCCTCCAAAACATATAAAGGATGGAGAAATAATTATTCCTGATAAGAAAGATGCTCATATTTATGCTAAAGAAGATGGTCCATTTAATAAAAATCTCATTGAAATGAATAATAAAATGAGTGCTCTTATATCTGTGTTTGCAGAAGGTGTTCAGATTATTGCTAACACCACCAGTCAAGGAAGTTCTAGTATTGTTAATGCAGTAGTTTCATCTGGTTCTAAAGAGTCTTCTTCTGTTCTTGCTGGTAGTGTTGATCCTATAGGAGAATATAGACAAAGAGCAGCAAGAGCCATAGAGTACGTGTCTAGATAAATATTAACATATGGCATCCCTTGTAAAGTATACTCTATCAGATGATAAAAGCCGTTTCTATTCTCCTGTTGATGATGGTATTATTGATGTGGTGAAAGATATGGCATGGACACTATCCCCCAAAGAATCCAGATATGATGTTCCTTACATAAGATTAAAAGAGTATCAACAAACCACAGGGCAACTTATTGCATCTATAGTCTACTATGCAAGAGTATTGTCTCTTGTTGGTAGAGATGGACTTGGGACAATTTTACAGTCTGATGATCCTTTGGAAGTTTATAAATTCAAATATTTTGCAGAACCAACAGGATTTGAATATATTTTACCATATTTTAATACTAAAAAGATAAACAGAGGAAACACTTTTGGGTCTGAGGAGAATCCATTCTCCGGTCTTATTGCATTTGGTAAAGATGTGAAGGCATTTGGTAATTCTAGTGGTCTTGTGTCTAGAATAGCTGGTTTTGTTGGTGGTGCATCAGAAATTGCTAAGTCTAGTGGTGCACTTTTAAACACTCTAGTTCCTGGAAAAATGAATTTTGAATTTCCAAATTCATGGAACAGCACTAACATAGAAACTATAGAAGTGACATTTGATCTTTTTAATGTTGGTAAAGAGGAGGATGTATATAGAAATAGAAGATTCTGTCACTTGCTATCATATCAGAATACACCTAGCAGAAGAAACTTTGCTATTGTTGATCCTCCTGCTATATATTCTCTAGAAATTCCTGATGTAGTACAGTTTCCTGCATGTTATGTTTCTACACTAGATATAAAAAATTTAGGAAATACTAGACTAATGGATATTGGTGGTTCTATGAGAACCATACCAGAGGCATATAGAATAAGCATAACATTTACAAGCTTATTAATACCTAGTAGAAATATTATGAGAGCAACAGAAAAAGGAAGAACTGTTGAGGCTATAAGTGACATTGGTCCTTTTAAAAGATTCCAAGAGGCATATGCAAAAGCACTAGCACAGGGTTTTGTCAGAGATGGAAATGTTCCAAAAGGAACCAATGATCCAGTTCTAGCTGAACTTATAAATAGTGCTATAGAAGTGGATAGAGCATTAGGTTTAAGAGAGGGAACTACTAGAGGAACCACTATAGAACCTGCAAGAAGTTTATTCAGATAACAAACATATGGCTAATATTTTAAATTCATACGACTATGCTAATATTTTCACCACTTATTTGGATGAAAATGGATTCGAATTTTTTAATTTATCAAATGGGATAGACATTAGTGGTGAATTGGATGGTTCTTTGTATGACTATGATCTTGTGCACGACTTTACTTCTTGGTATGAGATATCAAACAAACACTATGGCACTCCAAGACTATGGTGGATAACTCTAGTAGCAAACAATATAAAAAATCCATTTGATGTTGTTGCTGGCACTAGAGTCAAAATATTAAAGACTCAAGTTGTAACACAAATAGTATCAATGATAAACACATCAAAATAACACTATAAATACAAACATGGAAAGTGTTAATGATTACAATTTTAATGGTCAGGATTATGATGTTGTAGTGAGACTATTTAATGGAGTAAATGATGTATATCTCACTAATACTGCTTGGGATAATCTCATTCTAGAGGAAGACATATTTAATTGGAGCATTAAAGGCAGTATAGCAGTAAACACTCCCTATGATAGTTTGGAAAGAGAGAGTGCAGAGAGTATACTATCAACAGGTCAGCAAAAAGAAAAATTAATATATAAATTTAGAAATGACTGTAGAGATACACTGTTCATATCTATAAAACCAAAACAAGAGGATTTAAAAGGTATACCAATAGACCCCACAGAACTATCTGATAAGAAATGGAGAATAGAAATAGAGGCAGTTATTTACAGTGTTGAGGATTTACCACATGTTAATGTGACTGATAAAAGAAAGAAACTTTATTTCTGGGAAAAAACATATCAAATGATGTTAGAAAAAGATTCTGAATATTCTACTGGTTTGGCTGGAAGCAATCAAGGAAAAGAGTCCATTGATCAACTAGACAACTCTGATAGAGGATTGCCTAGTGGGGAGAGTTTAGGCAGTTTAATTAAAAACGACTCTGATTTTTCTAAACACTCTCTATTGGTTGGAACTAGTGAATGGGATAATGGGAGTGACGAAATGAAAATTTTCTATTCTAGTCCAGTTGGAGCAAAATTTATAGATGATTTAAATTACATATTAAATTACACTATTGCAACCAAACAGGATAACTATCAGCCTTGCATACTAAAATTTGAAAGAGCAGAAAAGAGTATGCAACCAAAGCAATTCTCTTTAAAACCAATCAAAAGATATTTTGATTTGGCTGGTAATGAATTAGATGCTCCTAAAGAATATCAGATTGAACATTTCTTCATAAAAGAAAATTCAGATTCAGCCAAAACTCCTCGTATCTCTAAAACACCCCTAGCAAGTGACTCTAAATCAGAAATAAAAGCTGATGAACACAGCATTATTAGAGGCTATCAATTAGTTGATCTTAATGGTATAGACTATTCTAAAAATTTGGCCAATTACAGAGTAGTATCTTTTAATTCTACACAGGGTCAATTTAATGAGGAGTCTAATAGGCACAATGCAAATCAATATAAAGAATTTTTTGATACTACTATTAGACCATCAGTGTTAACCAATAATAAAACTGATAGACTAGTTTTCACCCCTTATATAGAATCTGGTTTGAATACTAAGACTATATATTCTTTAAGAGATACAGAATTGTTTAGACTAGCAGATGGTAGAAATAGAATGTTGAAGTATTATTTATTTTCCAACTTAGCTATATCATTCTCAACCAGAGGAATGACAATAAGACAACCTGGAAGATTCTTTGGATTAAGTAAACTAGATTTAAATGATAAAGAGTTTGACCATAAATTAGAGGGACAGTATTTTGTAACTAGTGTTATTCACCATTTTAGTAACACTAAAAGAGTCTATCATAATCAACTGATTGGAGTTAAGACTCATACATTTCAAGAGATGTCAGAATTTAAATCTAGTGACGTTATTTTAATTTCCTAATTATTATCTTGTATAAATAGTGTTATGCCAGAATTAGTAACAGAAGATTTTAGAAAATCTCTTAGATCAAGTCCTACAGGAAAGAGAAAAAGTGGTACTATATTTGATGAACTCTCATGCTCTCTAGAGTGTTCTGATAGACCTCTTGATAAGGCTATACAAACTATAGCAGAATTTCACGGACCTTGGACTGGTGGTTCTGAGCAACTGGCAGATTTCACAGCATTCACAGCAGCAAGATTAAAGTCTAACAGCTTAAAAGCACAGGCAAATAAAACTGCATTTAAGGCATTAAGTACTCAAAAAGCAAATTTTAATAAAGTTGCATCATCTGTAAACAAACAGAATCCTGAAACTTGTGCTATTATGCCTACTCCTCTTTTAAGAGAATTTGTAAACAAGGTTCAAAAGATGCATCCTGCTATTAATATGTATATTCAAATGCACATTGGTACATTTCCATATTTTCAACAAGTTAGTGAGGATATAGGGCAATTTGCTAGTATTGTTATGAATAGTACTAGTATAGACCCTCTTAAATGGCCAAATCAGAATGGTGTTGAGTGTCTTGATACTAACAGTAGAATGGATAAAAATACTAGATTAAAAATGCCTTCTGAAATTTTTAATCTTATGGATAATGCTAGTAATTTACTCAATTCATTATTCCTAAGAGCAATGCCAAAAGAAAATAACTGTGGTTTCTTAAAACAAAACTATTCATCTCAGAAACCCTCTGCACATGGCCACAATTTTTGTATGGATGTTTTTAATGCAGATAGAAATAAAAAAGCTGTTGCTCCTTGCACTGCTGTTATTCTAGATTTATCACAAGATACTCTAAGACTAGTAAATAAATTCTTCAATGTTAAAGAATCTAGTCGCTATTCTGTTGAGGGATTTAATGTAAGCATGAATGAGGGGCCAAATGGTCAACCAATAACTTATGTGGTGGATAATTCTGGAAGACCACTATATGATGTGGAAAAGTCTACACAAGTTTCAGACCCTACAAATGCTAGTGTTGTTAATTCTAAAAAAGAGTACAAGAACGAAAAATCATAATATGAATAGATACGATAGTTTATATAGAGGTATAGTAGTACAAAACAATGACCCTTCCTATTCTGGAAGAGTTAAAGTGTTTGTTCCTGGAATAAATTTGACTCAGATTACTAACTGGAATCAGAAGAAAGTTGAGGACAAGGCATTTAAAGTAATGGGAAAAAATACCAATACTAGCCTTTCATTAGACATATTACAAAATCAAAAAGATAGATTGTTTTGGGCAGAGGTTATGCTTCCAATAGTTGGAATGAGTAGTCCTGGTTACTATCATGCACCACAAGACACTTTCTATACTGGTAATGATTCTGACTACACTTTTCAAAATTCTAATAAGAATAGTGATTTTTTTGAACAAGATTTACAAGAAACTGAAAATAGGCAGAACAATCCACAAAAGAACAATCCATCATATGGAACTCCTCCAAGAACAAAAACAATTTTAAATTTTCCAGAGAGTGGTGGAAAATTTTCTACTAGCACAGGTTGTGATGAATTTGATGGATCAACTCCAACTCCTTCTATATGGGCAAATAGTAGTCCTCTTATATCATCAGTAGTAAATAACCTTCCTCAAGAATACACTTATCAGGAAATAGATTTAGATTCATCTCTTGATAATCCATCTGTTGTGAACTTGGGTGTGTTAGGAGTATCTATTAGTGTTACAAATCCTACTATATTTTTAAATGGAAAAGAAATTGAAAAGGATAATCCTGTTTATAATTCATGCGAAACAATAACTGATGTATCTGATAAAGAAACATATTCTGCTCCTATATTTTTTGAAGAGGGTGATTTGAACAGCACTCCATCAAAAACATACGAGACTATTCCTGTTAAAATCTTTATAAATGGTAAAAATACTATTCCTAATGAATTTCAATTAGATAATTATACAAGCACAGATATCTCTTATAAGAGCGATAATATTAAAATTGTTATACCAATAAAAAATATAACAGGAGTAACAGTATTACATAATAATCTTCCATTTGACCACTCTAAAATAGCAGCTATAACACCAGTAGTGTTTCCAGAATCACCAGTGATAATGCCTAGAGCACCAATTTCAAATGGAACCCCTTTTATTTCAAGAGGTGGTGGAGGAGGAGAGTTATTCAATTCAGTTATTTCAAAACTGCTCCCAACCATGATGAGAAAGGATTGTCATATAGGAGGTGCTAATAATGAGTGTAAAGCTACTGTTAATCATGGTAGAAAGTCTCTTAATGATAGAAATTGCACCAAAGGTAATAATATATTAAATGACTGTGGACAAGTTTATAGAGGTCCACAAAGATCAACCAATTATAACAATGACTGGAAAGGACTTATATGCACTCCAGGTGTTGGTTCTCATGTTTGGGTTAGATTTGAAAATGGAGATATTAATTTTCCTATAATTATGGGAACCTATGCAAATCAGGCAAATTATAAAGGCATCTACAAAATACCGTGATTAAATACTAGTATGGATTATCCTGGAAAATTCAATAATGATAATAAGGAGAATAGTGAAATATTCAAAGACAAGGTTGTTATTAACCAACCTAGTGGAAATATAGAATTTGTAAACACAAAAGACTCTGAGAGTGTATCATTTAATCATAAAAATGGTTCTTTTGTAAAATTGGACAAGTTTGGGAGTGATGTTCTAACAACCAGAGACAGCAGAGAGCATATCATGGGAGACTCATTGATTAGTATCAATGGTGGCAAAACTGAAATAGTTGATGAAAATTTAACAACAGTTGT
>Ga0181356_1000068_pt1 | contig 38140 bp, 66 predicted proteins | sample Fa13VDMM110SN_FD_130104 | JGI IMG/M metagenome (GOLD analysis project Ga0181356, IMG submission 130104) | Freshwater viral communities from Lake Michigan, USA - Fa13.VD.MM110.S.N | ecosystem: Environmental > Aquatic > Freshwater > Lake | place: USA: Michigan | collected 2013-09-24 | reverse complement strand
TGTAGGATTTGGAGAGGGTAATGGTCCTATTAAGATATTTGAGATTGAAATGCAACCATTATCATCAACAACTTTTAAATTATATGATGGTTGGTTTTCCATTATTGACGGAACCTGAAAATTATAAGGTAATGATGATGATGGTATTGTGTCAATGTAAATACAGGTAACGTTTGATTGGTCACATAGATAAACATTGAATGGTGTTAAACCTGATATATTATTGATGTTAATATTTGTTGGCATTTACTTAAAAGTTATTATCATAAATATAGGGTGAATAAAAAACTAATAAAGTTTTGATAATAATAATTTTTATTTGTATCTTTGTCCTTATGTCAGACGATGCGGAAATTTTATTAGAGATACTACAAGAAATACTCGGGGATTCAAAACTTCATTATGAATCTAAAGGGCAAATTTCATACAACTGTTGCGAGTGTGACGAGGGTAGAAACAAAGGAAACCTTGAAGTAAATTACTTTGAGCACGTCTGGAAGTGTTGGAGTTGTTCTGATGAGAACGGAACTCACGGAACATTAGGGAAGTTAATTGACCGGTATGGTAATAAGAAACAGAAAAAAATCTACAACTTACTTCAACCTGAAAATCACAAACCAAAAGAGAAACGAGTTACTAAATTAAAATTACCTGAGGGGTTTACCAAATTCAAGGATAGTAGTTTGGTTTATCCGGTTCGTCGTCAAGCGTATAACTACCTAACTCAACGAGGGATTACTGATAAGATTATTGAGAAGTATGGTATTGGGTTTTGTGATAGAGGTTCATTCTCCGGTAGGATAATTATACCTTCTTATGATAGTAAGGATGAATTAAACTATTTTATCGCCCGAAGTTGGGACCCAAATAGTAGAGCCAAATACAAGAACCCGGAATCATCAAAAGATGATATAATTTTCTTTGAGAGCACAATCAATTGGAATGATGACATCCATCTTTGTGAGGGAGCGTTTGACGCTATCTTCCTACCTAATAGTATATCTATGTTGGGAAAACATATGTCGGAGTTATTACTTAATACATTATATGAGAAGGCAAACGGTAATATAATTATTTGTTTGGATAGTGATGCCTTCCAAGATGCTATTAAGTTATATCACAACTTAAATGGTGGTAGGTTATATGGTAAAATTAAATTAATAAAATTGACAGGAGACGCTGATGTTGCGGATTTAAGAGGTAATATAAACGATTACTTTTATACAATAAAATAAAATTGTGAATAATCACACTTTTAAATAATTTTAAGATATTTATAATATATGGGACGAATAAAAAAGACAGAAGAAGAAAAAAAAACAAAAGTATCGGTTGCGTTAGAACCGGAACTTTTAACTTATTATAGAAACCTTCATATTAATTTATCGTCTTTAGTTAATAAATTACTTAAAGATTATCGTGATAATGGAAACAAAAGTATGTAAAAGATGTAACCTTGAAAAATCAGTTTGTGAGTTTGGTATTTTTAATAGGAATAAAGATTGTTTAAATAATTTATGTAAAATTTGTTATAAAAAAAAACAACAAAAATGGAGAGAAGAAAATATTGATAGATTAACGGCTCAAAGAAAAAAACATTACTATGAAAATCAAGAAAAATCTCAAGAATATTCTAAAAAATACTATAATGAACATAAATTACATTATAACAAAATGTCTTTTGAGTGGAATAAACAAAATATTGAAAAAAGAAAAGAAATAGTCAAAAAACATTCACAAAAACTTGAAGTTAAATTAAAAAATAATCTTAGACATAGAGTTTATTTGTTTTTGACAAGTAAGTCAAAAGTAAAAAATAAAAAAACTGAAGAAATACTTGGGTGTGATTATATGTTTATCAAAGATTATTTAGAAACTAAATTTACTGAAGGTATGTCTTGGGAAAATTATGGTAAATGGCATATTGACCACATAATCCCATTGTCCTCGGCGGAAACCGAAGAAGAGATATATAAATTATGTCATCACACTAATCTACAACCACTATGGGGTGAAGATAATTTAAAAAAAGGGAATAAAATATTATAAAAATTTGGTGGTTTAAAAAATAGTTGTATCTTTGTCCCATAATTAAACAAAACAGTTATGTCAAATACTATTTCAGTTGATAAATCAACATTTTCAAGATTAAATAAAGAATACCAAAATGCTGTTCAGGGTTCAAAAGAAGTATTTATCTTTGACGGAAATGAACTATTAACTAGTTACGCAAAATACCTGATTGAATACCTTACACCAATGTTTAAGAACAAATAAGATGAAAAAAATATTATTAGGAGCTCTACTATTATTGAGCATATTATCATATTCCCAAAATGGGAATGGTAGTGCTAATTCAAATAACAATGGTAATGGTTGGGGTTTTGGTAATGGTAATGGAAATAATGACGATAATGACGACGATGATGACGACGGTGATGATGGTCCATCGGCTCCAATTGATACCTACATATATTTATTAGGTTTTGTGGGAACAATTTATGTGGGTAAGAAAATTATTTTAAAAAACAAACAAACGTTAAATGAATAAATTAAAGAATGTTGCAACTGAAATATTAGATATTTTAGATAAGAGACGACAAGACCTTGAACTTACATTTGTGGAGGACACACATACTTATACAATGAAAAATACTCAAGGTGAGTTAAAAAGTGATTGGCCATCGGTAAGTAAGGTAATGAAGTTATTTTACACAGAATTTGATTCAGAAGGAATATCTTTAAAAAAGGCAAACGGAGACACTGAAGTTCAACAACAACTATTAGATGAATGGAAAGCAGCTGCTGACTACTCAATAAATGTGGGAAGTAGAACTCACTTTTTATTGGAGAAAAAATCATTAGAGATATTTGAGTTGGATAAAGAAGTTAGACAACCGGAATTTGAATGTAATTTTGAACAGATATTACGTAGTGATTCTATGGTCTCAGCCGGAACCAACTTTTTAAATACTATGAAAGAACGTGGAGCCATCTTATTAGACACAGAGTTGATTCTTGGTGATGATGAATATGGTTACACCGGAGCTCCGGATAAGATGTGGTTAATTGAAAATAAGGATAAGTCCGAAATTGGCGTAATCTGCACGGATTACAAAACTAATAAGCCAAAAAACTTTGAAGCAGGTTATTTTACCAAAAAAATGTTATCACCTTTTGAAAAATTGGATGATACTGCTCTCGGACATTATTCTACCCAATTACCATTTTATTGTAAATTATTGCTGAAGATGTTGAAAGGGTCTAAATATGAAAACATTAAAGTGTTTGGGTGTATTATTGTTTTGGTTAAAGATGATGGAACCTTTGAGGAGTTCCGGGTTCCCAAGGAAGTTCAACAAACCATATTAGATATGGATATGAAAAAATATTTGAAAAAGTAATCAAAACCCCCATTCTAATTGGGGGTTTTTATTTGACAAAGAAATAATTTTTAATTAAATTTAAAAGAAAAACATATGGACGATTTATTACAACCAAAGATTGATTTAAGGACACAACCAACACTTAAATGTGAGGAATGTGGAAGTATCTACTTCAAAGAGATTGTGTTAATTAAGAAAGTTAACAAACTGTTGACAGGAAGCCCGGAAGACACGATTGTGCCATTCCCAACATACCGATGTGATGACTGTGGTCACGTAAATGATGAATTTAAATTATTTGATAAGTAATGAAAATTGTTAAAAGAGAAAACGGGTGTGTGATTTGTACATCATCAATGTGGTTAATACCGACTATATCTTATATGTTTGGTAAAGTTGGTGGTATGACATATCATAGAGAATGGATATGGTGGGTTGGAATACCTACATTAATTTTAGGTTGGATATTATTAAATTGGAAAATAGAAAATGGAAGAAAGTAGAACTTTTGATACAAATGATTTAAATTGGATTGCCAACTCATTAAGAGTAAATTCTATAATGATGACCTATACCGGTGATTTAAGTGACTGTGGTAATGAGATTGGAATTATAGTTGGGGAGAAATATAAGAATATGACTGAAGATGAAACTCGTGATTTCATCTCAGGAATTAAACACGGGATTTCATTAACAAATGGAACCCACTAATAAAAAATAATATGATTAAGAAACTAGTACATTTTTCTGATTTACATTTGAAGTTATTCAAAGACCACGACTTATATAGGTTAATCTTGAATGATATGTTAAGTAAATTCAGAGAAATTAAACCGGATAGAATCACATTTTCGGGTGATTTATTACATAGTAAGAACCAACTAACACCAGAAGTAATAGAAATGTCTTCTTGGGTATTAACTGAATGTTCTAAAATTGCTAAAATAGTTTTAATTCCTGGTAATCACGACGCAAATTTGAAGAATGATGAAAGGTTAGATAGTATAACACCTATTGTTGATAATTTGAATAATCCAAATATTGTTTATTATAAGAATAGAGGTATTTACGAAGATGAGAATGTCTCTTGGTGTGTTTATTCACAGTTCCAAGGAAATATTCCACCTGATATTGAAACAGCTAAAGGGTTTAAGATTGGGTTGTTTCACGACCCTGTTGCCGGATTAACGACGGATTTAGGTTTTGACTTTGGTTCTCACGCCTATGATGTTGAGAAATTTAATGGTTTAGACATTGTTCTATGTGGAGATGTACACAAACGTTCTGTTTTTAATATCCCAAATGGAAAAAAAGGAGTGATGATAGGAAGTTTAATCGCTCAAAATTATGGGGAAAGTGTTAGAAATCACGGGTTTGGAATTTACAATTTGGAAACGGATGAATATTCATTTGTTGATTTACACAATTCAAAACCATTCTTATCATTTAAAATGAAATCATTTGATGATATTATTAACGGAACAGAGAAATTAGTAAATTATTAAAAAAAATTGTTAAAAATAACAACTTTATAAAAAAACAAGATATTTATATAATATGGGAAGAAACAAAAAAAATAATGAAGAAAAAAAACAGAGTATATCTATTGCTCTTAAACCTGAATTGTTAGAATATTACAGGGGTCTTCATATTAACTTGTCTTCACTCGTTAATAAATTATTAGAAGATTATAAAGAAAATGGAAACAAAAATTTGTAGAATTTGTAATATTGAAAAAAATGTTTTTGAATTTCACAAAAGAGGTTATTCTAAAGATGGATTACGAAATGAATGTAAAGAATGTACTAGATTAAAAATTAATAATTATAGACAGAATAATAATGAAAAAGTTAATGAATGGAATCGTGGCACTTATTATAGGAATATTGTAAAACATAAAGAAACTAAAAAAAAATATAGGGATAATAATAAAGAATCCCAAAAAATAAGAGGAAAGAACTATAGAGATAATAATCAAGAAAAAATAAAAAAATATTATTATGACAATAAAGAAGTTCTATCAAAAAAATCTTTATCAAGATTTAAAAATAGAAAAAAAACTGATAAATTATTTTCAGTTATTTGTTCTATAAGAGCAAGGTTTTATGGGTTTTTGAAATCAAATAATATTACTAAAAAAAATAAAACTTTTGATATTGTTGGGTGTAAACCGGAAGATTTAAGGGGATTTTTAGAAGAAAAATTTGTTGATGGAATGTCTTGGGAAAATTATGGTAGAAATGGGTGGCACGTAGACCATATAATTCCCTTATCTTCTGCTAAAACAGAAGAGGAAATTTATAAACTCTGTCATTACACAAATCTCCAACCATTGTGGGAAGGGGATAATTTAAAAAAATCAAATAAAATAATATAATGAACAACATTAAAATTGTAACAGAAGAAGAATTACCGAAATTAAAAAACATATATTACAACTTTGGGACAAAAGAATTGAAAGTTGGTGATAGTGTTGGTGTGATTATGGTGGAAGTTGATGACAAAACAATGAAGATACATACATTTGTTTTTGCTGAAAATGGGTGTTGTTATATATTAACAGATAAAAAAGAATAAATATGGGAAATCTTAGAGACAAATACACCAACGAAGAGTGGGATGAAATGGAGAATCAGATTAAAAGAGATAGATTATTGGGAAAACCACAACACGGACATATTACGGTTTGGGTGGATAAATTAACTATTAAACAATTAAAAAAACTTAAAAAGAAGTTAAAGAAATGTGGTGTTGATAGTCACGATTGTTCCAAAGTTGACCAATGGATAACGTATAATGAAAACAAAGAACGTGTCACAAATAAAACTAACGGTTAGTCAATTAAAATCAGTCCAAGAATATTGTAAGTTAAACAATATTGAGGATGTTGATAAGTTCATATCAAAATGTTTTGTTAATGGATTTAATACTACCAAATATGGGTTATTAGGTGATGATTCAGGAAAAACAGATATTGTTGGTGAAAAACAGGTAGAAATTGAGGTAATCCGTGAAATACGAGTTGAAGTCCCTGTCCCAAATTTAGACAAAATTAGGGACGAAACTAAAATAAATGAACTGTTGTTAAAAATACAACAGTTGGAAAATCAAGAACCAATCATCAAAAAAGTTATAGTTGAAGTTCCTGTCACAAATATAGATAAAATTTGTGACAAACCTGAACCAAATGATAAGGTAAAACTTCTCCAAGAAACTTTACAGAAACTTAGAAAAGAACTATCTTTAAAGAACACAAGGATTGAAGAACTTGAAAAAATAAATAAACAAAACAATACAATATGACAAACATTTTAACTTGGTTCATTTTAAGTTACGGACTTATGAATATTATGGTCTTTGGGTCAATATTCCAAGGGGTTAGAAATTTCTTTCAAAAATGGGGGAATGATAAACAACTACCTTTTAATTCGGTGGGTAACTTCATATCAGGTATTTTAACCTGTCCGATGTGTTTTTCTTTTCATGGAGGTTGGGTTTTATCCTTATTAGTATTCTCACCAACATTTATGTTGTTCGGAACACCATTATGGATTAGTTGGTTTTTTGATGGGATTCTATCGTCGGGAGCTGTATGGGCAATAAACGCAATTATAGAATGGTTTGAAGAAAACCGACCACCAAAAAATTAATGTATGGAAAATAAATTAGGGGATTTTGTAATTAAGTTTTTAAAAGACAAAACAGAAACAAGAAAAGTAATCAAATGTGTGGATTTTTTTCAATTAATAATTGATATGGGTCTCAGTGATGAATGTGTTGAGGTTATGGATATTGTTGAATATTTAGACCAAAATGAAATAGATATAAATTTTGACGAAACCGGTGGGGATTATTACTCGCGATTCAAATCAATTGAAAGAAAAGTTAAATTATCTAAAATGTTACTAGGTAGTAAAACTGAGGTTCAAAAAATGATTGAAAAAGTGGATAGTATTAAAGTCCAAGAGAGACCGGATTGGTTAGAAATGTATAGGGATGATTCGACGGATGAAAAAATAGAAGAATCCAAAATGAAGGTTTTAAATGAGAACCCATATCAAAGAATTACGGATATGTTAACACAAGAATTAAGAGAACAAGTTGAGAATGAACCGGAAATAACTTTAGAAGAAATAGAAAAAGAAATAAATAACAATTAAATAAATATAATTATGCCAAAGTCAAAATTACGTGGTGGTGCAAAGGCACACAAAGCAAAAGTTGCAACAAGAAACAATACTCTTAAAGGATTAAGAAAGAAAGCTCAAGCGGAATATACTGAAATGTTTGAGAAACAAATGGAAACGTTAAAGGCTCAATATCAAAATGAAAATGGTGAAACAACTGAACTAAATACTGAGGTTATTGGTGATGTAAATGAAATTAACGTAACCGATGTTGAGGTTGTAACTCCTGAAGTAATCAATGAGAACTAAGATAGTATCAGCATTCCCCGGTGTAGGAAAAACAACATATCATAAAAATAAACCTGAAACCACTTTGGATTCCGATTCAAGTGGGTTTAGTTGGGTTATTGATGAACACGGTAATAAAACAAGAAACCCAAGTTTTCCCCAAAATTACATAAACCATATCAAAGAGAATATTGGAAAATATAAATACATCTTTGTTTCTTCTCATAAAGAGGTGAGAGATGCTTTGTTAGATAACTGTCTATACTTTTATTTAGTGTATCCGGACGACAATCGAAAAGAGGAATTTATTAAACGATACCGAGATAGAGGTAACGATGAGAATTTCATTAAATTGGTTGATTCTAAATGGGATGAATGGATGTCAGAATACTATTGGATGGATAGAGGTTGTGAGAAACTAACAGCATATGATGGTTGGAATTTAGATACTGTATTGGAAGCTCAAGATAGGAGAGACGGTGGTGAAGTCATCCAAGAAGAATTAGAAGAACTGAATTAAAACAAATGGATTTATTTAATCCCCCACCACAATTTAATTATACAATAATGGAAAATATTAATATTGAAAACTTAGATAATCCTTACGTACAGATTGTATGGGAGGATTACGCTGAGAATTTTACACAAGAAAAAATAAAGAGCGTTCGTCATTATTTCCAAAAGAAATATGAGACAACAAACGTAAATGTTATAACCAAAACCAAAATGGTTGAGGACACAACAACTCACACGGTGGATATCTCCTTTAACATTTTGGATGAGAACTACCAATTGGAGTTGGTTCGTTCATTCTTGGAGTCAAAAGGGAATATGGAACATTATGACGAAATCTGTCAACTTAATTCATCCGTTGATAATAAGTTGTCAATAGAACAAACTGATGCTGCTCCATTCAAAAGATGGTATATCAAGAATATAGAGTTCTCAAACTTCCTATCCTATGGTGAGAATCAGAAGATAGATTTTGAGAAGTGTGATGGGATTACGGTTGTAGAGTCAAACCCACCTAATTTTGGGGGTAAAACAGTATTAACTGTGGATTTACTTATGTTCTTATTCTTTAATGAGACAACCAAGACATCCAAAGCTGAAGAGATATTCAATAGATTTACAGAGAGAAACAAAGTTGCCGTAAAAGGTGAGATTACAATCGATGGTGAGGAGTATATCATATTGAGAAATATTGAAAGAAAGTTATCAAAGAAAAACGAATGGACGGTTAAGACCGAGTTGGACTTCTATAAAAGATTGTCTGATGGTAGTTTGCAGAACTTCACCGGAGAACAACGAAGAGAGACCGAGGCGTTTATCAAAACGTCAATTGGAACCAAAGAGGACTTCTTAATGACCATCCTAACAACTGCCACCAACTTGGAAGAACTAATTGATGCCAAACCTACGGCTAGAGGTCAAGTTCTTTCAAGGTTTATGGGGTTGGATTTTCTTAAACGTAAAGAAGAAGCTGCCAAAGAAATTTATAGTAACTTCTCCAAAGGAATGTTGTCAAACATTTATAATTCGGAACAACTTAAAACTGATAATCAAACTAGTAAGGACAGTATTGATGATTTGACTACAACCAATTTAACCCTAAACGGTCAGTTGGAAGAGGTGAAAGGTAGAATCACCAAAGGTCAGGAATATCGTGATGGGTTATTAAATTCAAAACACAATATTGATAATGAATTAATGATGGTTTCTCCGGATAAAGTCCAAGAGGAAATAAACACATTAGGTTTGAATAAATCAAAATCTATCTCAGATAGAGATGGTGTTAAGGTTGTTGAACCATCAGAGTTTTACCACGAGGACAAACACGACAAGGTTAAACAAGAGATTAAAGATTTGATGACCCAACAAGCGGAGAACAATGCCAAGATTAAAAACATTGAGGAGTTGAAGAGTTCCGTAGATGGGGGAATCAAGTGTGAACACTGTGGTATTGAACTTATGAACGCAGCTATAACCAATGCAAAAATTGGGGAACTTGCCGGTTTTATCACGCACAAAGGTCAATTAGAGGGGTTAATGCGTGAGTTAACCAGCAAAGAGTTAGGTTTTGTTAATCTTAAAAAAGAGTTTGATGAGTATGAGAAAAATAAACTTATTAGGGAGAAATACGAATTAAGTATTGAGAGTTTCCAATTAAAGATTGACGCATTAAAAACCAAGTTGAGTAGATATTCTGAGGTTCAGGATAAAATCACCGAGAACAATAAAACCGATGGGTTATTGATTAAAGCTAAATTGAGATTGGATGACCTTGATGGTGAAAAGAAAAATATTGAGAAAAGTGTTTCTGATAACACATTCAAAATAACCAATCTTAATGATAAGATTACATCCAACTTGGAAACAATCAGAAAGATTGCTGAGGAGGCTGAAAAAGAAAGAATCTATAAAATCTATTTGGAAATCTTCGGTAAGAATGGTATCACCAAACTTATTATGAAAACGATGATGCCACTCATTAACAGTGAACTTCAACGATTGTTAGAAGATAGTTGTCACTTCAGATTGGAAGTTAGAATTAACGACAAGAATGAGGTTGATTTCTTAATGATTGATAACAATACTCAGGTTGAAAAACCGATGGCATCCGGTTCCGGATATGAGAGAACAATTGCGTCACTAGCGTTGAGAGCGGTGTTGAGTAAAATCTGTTCGTTACCAAGAGCGAATGTCGTGGTGTTTGATGAGGTGTTTGGTAAGATTTCCAATGATAACTTGGAGATGGTGTCAGAGTTCTTTAGTAAGATTAAAGAATATTTTGAGAAGATATTTGTCATCACTCATAATCCACTAGTTACAAATTGGGCCGACAACGTAGTCCGGATACAGAAAAATGACAATATAAGTTATGTATCCCAATAAAATCAATACCTGTCAGTTGACAGGTATTTTTTTTTTGACTATGTTTTTAATATAAAATTAAAAAAAAATGAGAGAAGAAATTACACATAAAATTGATTATATATCAACGTCCCAAGGTTTAGGTCTTAGTATTGATGAAACAAAGGAGTTATTTAATGATGGTAGAGTAATGGGTAGATACGGAGAATTTGTTTACTCTAACAGAACAAATACTAAACGAAGTGGTAATGAAAATTCACCATATGACATAATAGGTAAAAATAATTTAAAAATTGAAGTTAGAAGCGTAACTCCAAGTTCAGGTTTAAATTTTGCGTCTTCAAAAGAAGTTGGTAGTGGTAGAGAAGTTACGGAAGAAGGGTTTAAAGAAAAAATGAATTCTGTTGATATGTTTGTTGCGGTTGATTATAGAAATCTTGAGGAAATTAAGTTAATAAATGTGACTAAAGATGATATTTATGATATGGTAAGTAAAAAAATGATTCGTAAAAATAAATCCATCCAAGATAAAAAATTTTATAAATTTATTGAAAATAATGATTAAATTAAATACTATATATAATGAAGATTGTTTAATTACAATGTTTAAAATGGATGATAATTTTATTGACTTAACAGTTACGTCACCACCTTACGATGATTTGAGAACATATAAGGACCATATCAAAGGTAATAAAACAGAATTTAATGGGTATTCGTTTCCATTTGAAGAGATTGCAAAAGAATTATATAGAATAACCAAACCGGGTGGTGTTGTTATTTGGGTTGTTGGGGATGGTACGAATAATGGTTCTGAAACCGGAACATCATTTAGACAAGCATTATACTTTAAAGAGATTGGGTTTAATATTCACGATACTATGATATATCAAAAGAATAATTTTTCAAATCCATCTTCAAACAGATATCATCAGATTTTTGAATATATGTTTGTTTTTTCAAAAGGTAAACCAAAAACGTTTAACCCAATTAAAGATAGAAAAAACATTTATGGTGGTCAGGTTGGTTCTTGGGGTAAAAACACAGTTAGACAAAAAGATGGGACTATGAAAGAAAATACTAAAAAAGTTATTGAAGAGTATGGTCAAAGATATAATGTATGGATTTATAAAACATCTAAAAATGGTCAGGAAGATGAAGTTGCGTATGAACATCCAGCGATTTTCCCTTCACAATTAGTTAGAGACCAAATATTAAGTTGGACTAATGAGGGTGATATTGTTTATGACCCGATGATTGGTAGTGGAACAACAGCTAGAGCATCAATAGATACTAATAGAAGTTATATTGGTAGTGAGTTAGTTAAAGAATACTACGAAATTTGTAAAAAAAGATTTAATATTATTGAATAATAATATTATAAATAAAAATAACCATCTACTTGATGGTTATTTTTATTTTTACTATCTTTGTAACATAACATATAACTTAAACGTATAACGTATGGATGGATTAACCAAATACATTTTATTTGTCTTCGCAAAGAACGACAACCCAAAAAAATTTACAGAACAAATCGCGGAAGAATTATGTGTAATTTCTGACACACCCAATATTAATTTTTATTTTGGACCGGAATCATCTGTGTTCACAATATCAACATTAGATTCTCATCAAGATGTGAAAGATTATGTTGATATGATTTTAGATGTGGAGGACATTATGTATGTTCTATTACCTTATACATCTGACAATTTGTCATATTGTTTACCTAAAAAAATATCCGAACACCTTTTCAATGACGGTATTAGTGACTATATGTCAGATACTACTAAAACTATTGAACCAAATGAGTTTGAGGTACGAAAAATGATACAAGACCAAATCAAAGAAAGTTTTATGTTAAACATTGAAGACTTTGACTTTGATTATGATGAGGAAGATGATATTGAAAAAATTAAAAACAAACAACGTAACCCATCTTTAGATGAGTTATTAGAGAAGATTAAAGAAAAAGGTTTAAATTCGCTAACAGAAAAAGAATTGACACAATTAAATAAATATTCAAATTAATATGAAAGAAAAAAGCTCAAGTATCCCAATTAATCAAGAAGAGATAAACCTGTATTTAAAGGACATCCGTAAAATTAAGGTAATGACTCCCGAAAGAGAGAAAGAATTGTCTAAGATGATTAGTTCCGGGACTTTAACCCCAAAGGAGATTGATGAGGTGAACCAAGAACTATTGGAAGGTAACTTACGTTTTGTTATTACCGTGGCAAAACAATATCAAAATCAAGGGTTAGATTTTCCCGATTTAATTTCTGAGGGTAACTTAGGGTTGATGAAAGCGATTAAAAATTTTGATTGGTCTAAGAATCTTAGATTTATATCTTACGCTGTGTGGTGGGTTAAACAATCCATTCTCCAATCTTTAAACGATAATGCTCGTACTATACGATTACCGGTTAATGTGGTTCAGGATTTACATAGGGCTAAGAAGGAGATAGAGTCTAATGGTGGTAAATTGGAGGATAAGTTTCAAAACCTACCATCAATGGTTTGGTTAGATATGAGTATTAACGAAGATGGGGACACTCTTGTTGATATCGTTAGAAACGACCAAGCAGATATGCCGGATGAAGTTTTTGACACTAAGGATGAATTAAAAAGACAATTACATTCATTATTAAATGTCTTGGATGATAGAGAAAAAGTTATTGTGGGAGATTATTACGGTCTTACCGGAACACCAAGGACTTTAGAAGATATTGGTGGTGATTTTAATCTTACAAAAGAGAGGGTGAGACAAATTAAAGAGAAAGCCTTACGAAAATTAAGGAACGACAGTTCAATATTATATGATTATATGTAAAAACTTTACAACCTTCTATTTATTATGATAGAAGGTTTTTTATTTTTATGATAAAATTAAAACAAAAATTATGAAAGCAATATTAAATTTTATTGATGTTTGGGGTATTAGAATAATATTTTTACTAGTTATAATAACATTCTTTAAAACCTGTAGTACGAACTCAAAAGTTCAAGATGTTAACGATAGTATCGATTCATTGTCTGTAAAACTTCGTAGAGAGATAAAAATTGAGGGTCTTAAATCTGAGAAAAGAGCTATACAAGCTTCTGATAGAAAAATATTAGATGTTACAAGACAAACTCAAATTGACCAAGAAATAAGTAAAATATCAAATGATTAAGACATTATGGACCTCTATTAAAGAACATCCAAATAGAGCGATGTTTTTAATACCAATAATTTTGGTTGCGGGAATATCAATATCTCACGTTGTTTCTTGGTATAACTTAGCCAACCCGATTAGTTGGGCGATATACCTATCCATAGCGATTGAAATAGGTGCAATGACAGCCTTAGTTGCTGCAACAAACAAAATTAAAGGTGGTGTTTGGTTTATGTTTGGAATAATTACCTTCATCCAAATGATTGGTAATATTTTCTATTCATATAAACAAATTGATGCTAATGGTGAGTTATTTAAATCTTGGATGGAACTAACCGGGCCTGTATGGGAAATGTTAGGTTCTAAAGCTAACGATGTTATCGCAATGAAAAGATGGTTAGCGTTTTTAGAAGGAGGATTACTTCCAATAATATCATTAACATCTCTACACTTCTTCACCAAATACGATGATGGTAAAACTGATGAGGAAGAGATAATTAAAGAAGTTATTGTAGAAAAAGAAGTAATTAAAGAAGTTCCGGTTGAAGTTGAGAAAATTGTTGAGGTTGAAAAGATAGTTGAAGTTGAGAAAATTGTTGAGATTCCTGTGATTGAATATGTGGAGGTTGAGAAACCTGTTTATATTAAAGAGAATCTGGTTGATGGAAATACGGGCGAAATTGATTTGTCTCAGGATGAACAACCAATTAGTAATGAAATATTTTTTCCTAATCCTATATATGATGATTTTATTAGTCCGGGAATGGACACACACGAACCACCACGTCCAAATAGATTAAGTTACGTTAAACCATAAAACATTAATTTATGTTTAAATGATAGATATTATCAAATACGGTGACTTCAAACCGGTTGGAAAACAAAAGAAAAAACACCAAATCATACTTACACACACATCAAGAAACATCAACGACTATCTTCAGTCATTGAAGTTTCGTTTTAATGGGGATTTCAAAAGAATCCCCAATTATATTATTACCCGGGAGGGTAAAATTCTACAATTATTGGGTAATAATGAACACTCGGAATACTTCAAAGACCCAAACATAAATCGTAACTCAATTATCGTATCATTAGAAAATTTAGGGTGGTTACAAAAAGAACCACTAACCAACCATTACATTAACTGGATTGGAGATATTTATAAAGGTGATGTGTTTGAAAAAAAATGGAGAGATTACTTTTTTTGGCAACCATATACAGAAACTCAGGTTAATAAACTTGGGTTATTATGTAAAGAGTTGTTTGAGAGTGTTAAAATTAAATCTCAAATTGTTGAACACAACACAAGAATAAATGGGGTTGAGAGGTATTGTGGAATTGTGACTAAAAGTAATTTTGGTATTAATTACACAGATGTTAGTCCGGCGTTTAAATTTAATGAACTTTTAAAAAAAATAGAAAATGAGTAATTCGCACGATGAAATTAAACAATTATTAAATGTTTCCCGAAAATTATTGGGGAATAATAATTTAAATGAAGATATCCGTAGACAATATGGGTTATTAACAGAGCAGGATATTGACTTAATAGATAACAATGTTACCTCAAAAATTAATGTAACTAAATCTGTTGAGGACAGAATTGATTATGATACTGCTGACACTGAAGAAGAAATTGAATCTGAGGATGATAAAAAACAGGTGTATAGAATTTCCGGTGGATTGTTAGTTTTACACGGAAAAGAACAAACGGATTTAGAATTAACGACAGATGAAAAGATTGCTTTTCAAGAAACGATGGATGAGTTTGTTTCTAACGTATCTGATATGGTGGATTTTAATAAATTAAACGTATATTCAAATAATGTTGAATGGTCAGGAAAATTAATAGAGTTTGACCTTGAATTCTTCTTCTCAATAGGTGAAGAAAATGGGGTTTATATTAATGGTGAAATGATAAAGGCCGATAATGAATTTATAAATTTAATTACTAAATTAAAGAATTTTTATGAAAAATTCAAATCAAAATGGGCTGGTGTCATATCTTCAAGAAAGAAAACAATTAAAACTGAAGATTAATGAAAGATATTACTCAAGGTAAAAGTCAGACAATTTTATTAATTATTGTTGGTGTCTTAGTTGGTTGGAATATTTTTATGACCAATGGTATTAAAACAGATGTAAAAGGGTATAAAGAAAAAATTGAGGAAATTCAAGTGAAAGTTGATTCCGCTCAATTAGTTAATAAACAAATAGATACTAAAGTTATTGAGGTAAAAGAAAATATTACCAATATTACTAAAGAAATTCATCATATTGATAATAATTTAACAATAGTAAAAGAAAAAACGAATGAAAAAGTTAATAATTCTAATAACTTTGGTAATGTTGAGCTTGAGCAGTTACTCACAGCAAGATACAACTAAAGTAATACTTCCAACCAAGACGGCAAGATTAATCTATCAAGATTTACTGAGGTATGATGGGTGTAAAGAAGAGTTAAAATTAACTCAAGATAAATTATGTAAAGTTGAGTTAAGAGAAGTCAAAAAAGATACAATTATTTCTTTATTGGAAAAAAAAGATAAGAATAATCTGTTTATAATTGAACAAAAAGATTCACAGATAACTCAATATGACTTGATGACTAAAGATTTACAAAAAGAGTTAAGAGGAAGTAAAGTTAAAACTTTTTTGTATAAATCCGGAACCTTTTTAGGGGTGTTGGCGACTTCATATTTATTAATAGTTAAATAAAATGGCACTAACCACGACAGATAAGAAAGAGATTGAGACATTAGTCCGTAAAGAAATTAAAGATTTTTTTGGGAGCACAACAATGCAACAGTATGAAAATAAATTAATTGATACAATTTCTAAAGAGATTAAGAGGGGTAAACTTGAAGGAGATATTAAAGACATCACACTAAGGATGTTCCGTGAGTTCTATCAATTTATGTGGATGAATAGAAGTTATTGGGAACCAAGGCTTAAAAACGCTTAATGTATGAAACTAAAGGAAAGTATTGGAACGGATTTAAAGAGTGCTATGTCAACTGAGATGGGGAAATTAAGTACAATTTCAGGTGGTGGTATTGACGCGGCAATTGCCACAAACGAATTTAAAAATGAAATTCCGGAAAATAATAAAAAAACAAAAATGATTAAGAAACCAATGAAAAAGGGTGATATCGGTAAATTAGTGGGTAAAGGTAAACAAACAATGAGTAAAGATGGTGAAACATCTGAGTCAACCGGTTCAGGTTCTGCAGGAGGATTTGTTGCTCCATTATTCTCTACAACTAAACAAGAGATGCAAGAAAAATGTTGGACAGGTTTTAAACAAAAGGGTATGAAAAAGAAAGGTACGAGAATGGTTCCTAATTGTATAAAAGAAGATGAAGAAGAGGATGTTAAAAAAGTTGAGGCAACTGAATCAACAGGTTCCGGTTCTTCCGGTTCTTATGAAACAACAGCCGCTTGGGCTAAATCTCAAAGTAAGAAAGATTGGAGAGGAAAATCTAAGACACAAATACCCGGGGGAAAATTTGTCCAAGTTAAAAAGAAATGTCAAAAATTTCCGTATTGTAATCAAGGTGATATTAAAGCTTTGAAAATATTTGAGAATGAAAAGATTAAGAAAGCTATTCAAAATATTAGTGAGAGACACAATATAAAAGAGAATGTTATTAAAACAATCATTGCTTATGAGTATGAAAATACTTTTTCAAAGTAATAAAGTTAAAAACCAATATATTTATAATAAAAACTAAAAATGAAAAAAATAAATACAACTTATTTAGATAATTTAGTATCTAAAATTCTAAAAGAAACTTTAGAAGAAAAGGCGGATACTCTTGTTTCAAAAATTAAAGGTGATATGTGTGAGCAATGTGGGGGTAATATGAATGAAGACGTTTGTGAACAGTGTGGTAATAATCGTAGTGAGATGGAAGAAGGTGTTTACGATGTTGACAATACATTAGATGGTGAGTTTGATTATGTTGGAGAAAGTGAAGACTTTGTAGATGATAAAGAAAAAACTTGTAAATATCACATTGAAAATTTTGGGGAAAATGACCCTGTAACAAAAGAAATGTGTCAAGGTATTAATATTACTGAGGCATTAAAAGGTCGTAAAAGAAGACAAGGTAAAAAAACTGAAACAGATGAGGGTAACGCTTTTACAGGAGCATTATCTAAAGCTAGAAAAACAGGAGATAAAGATTTTGAAGTTGGGGGTAAAAAATTTGAAACTAAGGAAGTAAAAAAATTTCCTGACTTAACAGGTGATGGTAAAGTTACTCGTAAAGATGTTTTAGTTGGACGTGGTGTTAAACTTAAAAACCAAAAAGTTGACAAAACTATTAAAAAAGTAAATAAGATATCTAAAACACATGGAATGGAAGAAAATCTTAAAAAGTCTTATAAATTAACTGAAAATGAAATGGTTGGGTTAATTGAGAAAATTGTTTTAGAACAAAAAAATAAAGAAGTTAAAGACCCTGCGGAAAAAAATAACATTAAAGGTTTTGGTGGTTCACCAAAAGGGTTTGAAGTTTATAAAAAGGCTCACAATGGTTCCGGAAAGGAAAATGATGATTACATTAAGGATGTTACCAAAAAAATGAAAGATTATCTTAAAGATGGTTCTAAAGGTGATTTTGATATGAATCCTAAAATGTTTCCTAAAGGAAATGGTGAATTAGAAAAGATGAAGAAAAAGGCGTATACTATGTCAGATGCTGGTAAAGAGTTTATTGATGATTTTATGAGTCCTGGTATGGAAAATTTAGACTATGACCAAATAGAACCAAATGAAGAACAAATTACTAATAACATTGAAGGGTCGTCAAAGACAGGTAATGATTCATCATATGCAAATGCTGTTGAAACAGATGTTAACAAAAAAGTTAATGCCAAACGTAAAGCTAATAAATTCGCTAAAGTAAGAAACATGGCTTATCAAAAATCTCCTCAACCTATTAAAGATGCAACAGGTGAGGATAGTGGTAAAGGTATTAATATTAAATTGGAATCAACAGAAAAGAAAACAAAACAAATCAATGAAGAGTTTGATAGGATAAAATCTTTGATGGGTTACAATCGAAAAACTCAATAATTTACAAACAAACAATATAACTTATAATTTCTCCATAGACGAACTCTATGGAGAATTTTTTTAACTACATATCAAAACCTTTATTACCGGAAGACGTTGACGTTTGGTTCCGGGTTAATAATATAATACCTGAAAAATTGGAATTATATTCAGATTTTACGCATTCACTTAACAGTTTGATTTTAAACACTTATTTAGGGGATAATGATATTAATGAAACTAAAATTGTTTTAAGTGAATCTGATGATAGAAATCACTTTGAATGGTGTTGGAATAAAACTATATCTGATTTTGGTAAAGAAAAGATTAAGTTTGATAAAAAAGGTGAACATTTTGATTATTTTGAATCTTTTTTTGATGAGACGTTTTACAATCAAAAAGATGTTAATGTAAAATCTTCAATAGGGGTTTTCTTCACTGACTTATTTAATAGTGATAAACTATTCACTAAGTCGGACTTAGATATGATTACCACAATTTATAAATTGTTAGATAAGTATTTAAAACATTAAAAACGGTAATAGTGTTTACTATAAGGTAAAAAAAATTACTTTTAATATTATAAATAAAAATTAAAACATTCAAAATGGAGACATTAGAACAAATTAGGTTAGCCGCGGAAGAATTATCGGTGAACACTACAAAATTTTTTGGAGGTAACGATAGTGCTGGTACAAGAGCTAGAGGGACCGCTCAGGATTTAAAAAAATTGGCGGATACTTTAAGAAAAGAAATCTTAGCTGAAAGAAAAAGATTAAAAGAAGAGAAAAACGCAAGTAAATAATGTGTGATTTAAATACAATTCATTTATTTGTATTCATCTTTTCAGCATTGACTGTTGTAAAGACAGTTAGTAGAATAATGAGTTCCCTATTTTCAAACCCACCAAAACCAATTGTATGGGGAAAATGGGAACTCATCTTTCTTGGGTTAGCAATATCATATTGTTTAACATATATTATAAAATATTAATTATGAGTTTATATAAAGAATTTTCATCTCTATTACCTTATCTACAATCTGTTAGAAAATTAGAAAACTATTTAAGTTTTGATGTTAGTTTTCCGACTTCTTGGAAATTACCAAAGAAATATGTGGACGAAGAGAAAGTAATGGAACAAGCTAGCAAAGTAGAAAATCATCGATTTTTTTCCTTTGTGTCTGAGATATCAGAAGAAAATGTGGGATTAATTTCAGATAATTTAAAAAACATTATTCGATATAATCTTGAATTAGAAGAAAAAGATAGGTTATTTCAAAATAAAGTTAACGAATTAAAAGTTATATTTGAAAAACAAAATTTAAATAATTTGAAAGATTTAAGTTTTGAGATGAAACCTAAAACAACTAAAATAAAATTAGACGATGGGGAAGAAAGCGTTAAAGGAACTGGAGTTACTGAATCGTGATATGATTAAAAACGAAATTATCTTAAAACGAGATAAGGAAATTTTAATTGATAAAATTAAACAAATTCGTAAAGAAGATATTTTACCAAAACAACCTGAACCACCTAAAAAATTAACATTATGGCAGAGAATAAAAGTATTGATGGGATAATTGAAAAGTTGGCACTTGTTGCTGACGGATTACAAACATTATTTCCGGAAGGGACTATGGCCGTTGCGATGGAACTTAATTACGATGATTATAAAAAAGTTCAAAAAAACTTTAGAGATGTTGATAGAGATTTCAAACAATTTAAGATTGATATGTCCGGTGTTGAATTTATGTTTTTATTGAAGGATGGGTCGTTGTCTGACGTTGTAAGTAACTCTTAGAAAATCCATTCTCAATTAATAAATTGTATAAGTATTTTCTTTGAGCATTTGAATAATCTTTAACGAACATAGTGTCAAATCGTTTTTGTTCTATAAAAAATTCAGATATTACATCAATAAATCTACTTGAGTCATAATCATTTTTTAACGTGAATAAATTAAAATCATTATCATTTTGAACAATAACTTTATTATTTAATTTTGATACTAATTTAAGTCCCGGTGGGTCTAAATATAATTTAATAAACTCTTCTGAGTTTATTTTTTTATTTAAAGTAATGTCTAAAATATGTTCTTCGGTGTAATAAGTGGTGATTTTTTTAATTGAAAAATTCTCATCATCTAATTTTACTTTCACATTTCTACCTAACTCATCTTTTAAAAATACTGGTAGAAAAGTTCCGGACACCTTTTCAAGTATTGCAATTTCATAATTAAAAGAAAACCCATTTTCATATTGTTTGTTAAATAATACGTTGTTACTATCCACCAATAAAGATTCGTAGAAGTTATTTGCTTGATTTGAGGTCTTAAACTTCTTGATTATTTTCTTTTTTACTTTATTTTTGAATAGAACAATTAAATAATTCATAATAGATAATTTAACTTTAAATATAAAATAAGTAAAGAATGGAAGATTTTTATCAAATATTAGGTGTTAACGAAACGGCATCACAGGACGAAATAAAGAAGGCTTATAGAAAGTTGGCGGTAGAACACCATCCTGATAAAGGGGGTGATGAAAACAAGTTTAAACAGATTTCTGAAGCTTACGATACGGTAGGTGACGAGAATAAACGAAGTCAATACGATAATCAAAGACGAAACCCTTTTGCTAATATGGGTAGAGGTGGTGGAGGGTTTAATCCTTTTGAGGAAATGTTTAATCAAATGCACACTCAGAGAAAACGTGCTGTCCCGGATAAGATAATTGAAGTGGTTGTTAGTGCTGTTGAATCTTTCTTGAGTGGTGATAAAAACATCACATATGATAGAAACCATAACTGTGGTGGGTGTAATGGAACTGGAGGTGAAAAAATAACTTGTTCTACTTGTAACGGACAAGGTGTGATTACTCAACAAATTGGAACCGGATTATTTACACAAATAATTAGAACACATTGTGGTAGTTGTAATGGTAAAGGATTTACGTATAAAACAACCTGTGGTACTTGCCACGGAACTACAACAACATCCTCAAAGGAAACCATATCAATTAAATTACCACACGGAATTGATGAGGGTCAATTTATAAGAGTCCAAGGTAAAGGAGATTTTAGAGATGGAATGTATGGTAATTTAGTAATTAAAGTTAACATTATTCCGGAAAATAATTTTGAAAAATCAATGGAGGATTTAATTTATAACGTTTATTTTGATTTAGAAACGATTAAATTAAGTAGTGTTAAAGTCCCCCATCCTTTAGGTGAGATTTCAATTAAACTACCTCAAGAGTTTGATACGTCAAAACCATTAAGAGTTAAAGGTAAAGGATATCACGGAAGAGGTGATTTATATATAAAATTATTTGTTAAGTTTAAAAGATAACCCCTATGAAGGGGTTTTTTTATGGGATATACTGAAGTAATTCTTGGATTATTTTTATTGTCCCGTATATTGCGGCAAACAATATATAAAATGAGGATGTTAACATAACCCATTGTCCTTTAGTTAATCCTTTTTGTTTACAGGTTTTACATTCCTTTTCGGGTTGTGTGGGTTGTTCTGGTGTAACATCAATGATGTCTTGTTCTTCAATAATTTGTCCTTCAAATGATTCCATAGTAATAAATATTAATTTACATCAAGTATAGTAAAAAATATTTGAATGTGAAACTTGCTTTTTAGATTTTTATTTCTTATACTTTAAAAAAACAAAAATTATGGCATTATCATACATTGGGGGTAAATCTAAAATAGGTAAATGGATTGTTCCATTTATACCAACAGACATTAAAACATATGTTGAGCCCTTTTCAGGGATGTATTGGGTCTTCTTTAATATGGACTTATCCAAATACCCAAATTTAAAAGAAGTTGTTTATAACGACTTTAATCCTCTTAATTATAACTTATTCCAGTGTCTTCAAAACCCGGAGAGATTGTTAGAGGTTGTTAACTCAATTCCTTGTCAACAAAGAAATGAGTTTCCAACACCGGATATCTATAAAGAACAGTTTATCAGCTTTCAGGCTGAAATATTTGCAGAGAATTTCAGGGTAGAGGCTTACGATTATTTGGTTGCGGCTAAATACGCTTATGTGTTAGCTCAGGTCTTCTCGGGGTCTAAACCTGAAACAAGTTCATTTATCGATTTGAAAGGAAAATATAAATCAAAGTATTTGACATTTAGAGATAAATTATCCAAACCTGATTGGGTGGAACATTTCTTAAAGATTACTAAAGTTGAGAATATGGATTTTCAAGAGGTTATTCAAAAGTATGATAGCTCATCTACATATATTTACGCTGACCCCCCATATTGGAAAACAGAGAACTATTACAATAACCATGATTTTGATAGTGCTGACCACGAAAGATTGGCAGATTGTTTAAAAGGTGTTCAAGGTAAGTTTTCGTTATCTTATTATGATTTTCCCCAATTACACAATTGGTTCCCGGAGACTCAATATGTTTGGGAGAAAAAAGAATTTGCTAAGGCGGCTGCGGCTAAAAAAGGTAAGGTTCAAAATATGGGTGAAGAACTTTTAATTATGAATTATAAAAAATAGTTTGTATAATTAAAAATATGTATTATCTTTGTCCCGTTGAATAAAGAAAATGACGTTTGTTAGATTATTTACAAAAAACAAATATTTATAATAAAAACAATTAAATGAAGATTATACAAGTACTATCAAATTTAATAACTGAAGATGCTCGTTTTCAGGTATTTTATAATAAATATGTGTTACCTAGTGGTACTAGACAAAAAGGGATTTTACCTTTTGAAATTGTTAAACAAATTGCTTTCGCAGACCCTATGACAAGAGTTCCTGATAACTATGATAAAGAGGGTGCGTCCGTTGAGGATATGTTAAGTAATCAAGTTAAGGTTGGGAAATATACTCAATGGATGTTGAATATGTTTATTAAACCACATTTAACTGATGATAATAATGATGTAATAGAGGTTAATACAGATAAATATAAATCAAAGGCGAACGAATATAGACGACTTTTTATAGAAGATTTACATTACTTTACTGAATTATTAACAAAATACGATAGATTTAAGGGTAGTTTAGTAGATGCTTCTAAGAAAGACATTAATAATGTTAAGTCTATTAATGAATTATCTCAATTACAGGTTGAGTATGGTGATACCACAGTTGATTTATCAATGTATCGTGGTAAGAAAGTTAAAAATGAAAAAGGTGCTGATGCTCAAACAAATTTTAATTTTCCCGGTGCTGAAATATTAAAAGTTGGTTCAGAATATACTTTAATTAGAATTTCAGACAAAGGTGATTTAGGTTCTAAAGCGGCGTCTTATTTTGGAGGTTATGAAGGAGGGTTAGCTAGAGGTGAATCTAATTGGTGTACGGCATCAACAGGGTCAATAAATTCTCATAATTATAGACAAAAAGGTCCATTATATATTATTATTGCTAATGATGATAAAGGTAAAGTGGGTGAGGTGACAGGATTACCAACAGAAAGATATCAACTTCACTTTCCAAAACCAAGTCAATTTAAGTCTCGTGACCAATATTCTGCTGAGGGTAATGTCCCGATTGTTGAATGGTTGAATGGAAAATGGAGTGAATTTAAAGAAATATTAAAACCTGAATTTGCGAAAGGGTTTATTGCTCCAAATAGTGACAATGTTACGATTAAATATCCATCTGATGAAACAGGTAGGTTTCTTGCTTTGTATGGGTTCGAAGAATTTTTTGAGGCGTTACCGGAAAATATTAAAAAACTGAACATTATTAATACTTCAAATGAAAAAATTAATATGGAATTACCTAACTCAATTGTTAGATTCAAATCTTTAGTTGCTTTGATGATTCAGAATATGATTAGTTCTGTCCCTGAAAATATCTGTGAGTTGAAAAACTTAACACTATTAGCGTTTCCTAATAATGTGGAATTAAAATCAATTCCGGAGTGTGTTGTGGATTTACCAAACTTTACATTTTTGAATGTGAATGGATGTCCAAATGTTCAAGTACCGAAAAGGTTGGAAGAATATTACGAAGGTAATGGTTATTACCACATAGAAGAATAAAAAAATAGTTATAACAATAAAAAACAATAAAAATGAAAATTACAAACGTATTATCAAACTTAATTACTGAAGACGCTCGTTTTCAAGTTCTATACAAAAAATATGTATTACCTACTGGTGATAGACAAAAAGGTGTTTTACCATTTGAGGTTGTTAAACAAATAATTTTTGCCGACCCGACAACAAGATTTCCTGAGAATTATGATAAAGAAGGAGCGTCTGTTGAGGATATGACAAGTGATAAAGTTAAAGTTGGTAAATATTCTCAATGGATGTTGAATATATTTGTTAAACCATATTTAACTCGTGAAGGGGGTGATGATGTTATTGAAATTGGGTCTGATGAATATAAATCAAAGGCAAACGAATACAGACGACTTTTTTTAGAGGATTTACCTCACTTTACTGAATTACTAACAAAATACGAGAGATTTAAGGGTGGTTTAGTTGATGCTTCTAAGAAAGACATTAATAATGTTAAATCATTTGATGAGTTAATGCAATTACCTGTTAAAGTGGGTGATGAAACTGTTGAATTGGATTTATATCGTGGTAAGAAAGTTAAAAAAGAAAAAGGTGTTGAAGCCAATACAAACTTTAACTTCCCCGGTGCTGAAATATTAAAAGTTGGTTCAGAATATACCTTAATTAAAATTGCCGATAAAGGTGAATTAGGTTCTAAGGCGGCATCTTATTTTGGTGGTTATGGTAAAGGTGTTGATAGAGGTGAAACTACTTGGTGTACAGGAGCTGAAGGGTCAAGTTGGTCACATAAATATAGACAAGATGGTCCATTATATATTTTTATCGCTAATGATGATAAAGGTAAAGTGGGTGAGTTTACAGGGTTACCATCTGATAGATATCAATTTCATTTCCCATCTAACCAATTTAAGAACCCTAATCAATCAGGTGGTAATATTCCTGTTGTGGAGTATTTGAATGGTAAATGGTCTGAGTTTAAAGAAATCTTCAAACCTGAGTTTGCAGAGGGATTTGTTAAACCAAATTCTGATAATGTTGAGATTAAATATCCGGATTCATCAACAGGTAAGTTTGTTGCGTTATATGGGTTTGATGAATTATTCACATCGTTACCTTTAACAATTAAAAGATTAAATATTATTAATACATCAAAGGATGATATTGAAATTAAAGTACCTGAGTCAATTAGTAAATTTAAATCATTAACGGCAATATTGTTTGAAAATATTATCGGTGAACTTCCAAACTCAATCTGTGAATTAAAAAACTTGGTGTTTATTGCGGTTCCGGGTAATAAAAATTTAAAATCAATTCCGGAATGTGTTACGACATTACCAAACCTTACATTTCTAAATGTAAGTAGATGTCCAAATGTCCAAGTACCAAAGGAGTTCGAACAATACAATACGGGTAACGGTTTCTACCATATGGAAGAATAATTAAAAAAAACTACTATGAAAAATGTTGACGTTGAAATCTACATTAATCAATTTACATCTTTCTTTAACAACAACCCCAATGACTTACTTGAGTTAATTGGGGATGTTTTAAAGGATGACTTCTACGATAGAGTTAAACAACAATCTTTGGATAATGTTAATAACGGTGAGGATGTTTCCTTAACTCAAAAACAAATCATATCTATAGTTGTGGCTCTTAAAAAATCTCAAAATGATGAGGTTGATATGGATAAAATCAAATCCATAATTTATCACACACAATTTGCACATTTTTCTCTTAATTAATTTGTATATTCAAATTTAATGTCTTACTTTTGTGGTTCAAAATAAACCTGATGAAAGAAGAATTATTTAATTATACCGTAAAGAAATATCAAGTATCAGAATACTTGGATACCAACCCTATCAGACCTCTTAAAAAAGAAGTTAAGGATGATTTTTGGGGGACGGTCGAAACTAATATGATTTCAACTAGACATACAAGTTATACTCCTTGGGGTGATTATACCTTTAAAGTGGATTATGATACAGAAGAAAAATTTGTAGAACATTACGGGAATCCACTTGCTCAATTATATTTGAATAGGGTGATTATCTGTGTGACTAAAGAGAATGATAAAGTTTCTTTCAAGGTATTCAATTATAGTAAAACAAGACGTGTTGCGGGTAAATGGTTTAAACTAAGAACTAATTGTAGGTTCATCACATTTAACTATAAAACAAATGCGCTATATACCGGTTCATTAGATAATTACCATTTGAAGAGAAAATGTCGTAAAAATATTAGAAGAGTCCTTTTTAATAATGACCCTATCAATAATATGAGACGATACTTGAGAGAGTCGTTCAACTCAATAGTTGATAAAAATAAAGTGGATATTCCAACGATAGTTAATCAGGTTATTTCAACCTTTGTTAATGCCATCCCCGGAACTGAACTATATGCGGACTTACTTCCTGAACAAAGAATCTATAAAAGATATTTGGATGCTCAAGGAACCAAAGTTCCAAACAATTGGTTTGAACTTATGACAACTTATCCCCAACCAAAGAAGAAAGATTTGGTTAAGTGTGAGTATAAGTATATTGATGCCCTAATGAGGGTTCATAACTTAAAGGGGGATAAGGTTAAGAGAGTATTACATAACGTTAAATCATTTGAGGGTGTAAATAATTTTACCAATGCTTGTTCAATATTTGGTGATAAGTTTATTTTAAATCAACCGGATGAGTTTGTTCAATTGCTATTGGAGAAGGCTCAACCCGTATTTCATAATAATATTGGAAAAGGATTGCTAACTAAAAAAGAATTTTCCAATTTCTTTGAAATATATAAATTATTTCAAAAAGGATTAGTTAACAATAATGTAATTGAAGACCATTTTAGTTTTTATCGTTTATTGGATGAGATGGAACCGGTTAAATGGACTTCAAGGACTCACGATGAGTTTGTCCAAGAACATTATGAATGGTCGGAGAAATACAACCATTATACAAACGGAGACTTCAATAGAATCTACAACCAAAGGTTTGTTGATAAAATAAATGAGGTTATCTTAACCAAAGATGGGTCATATTTTCCGGAGGTGTTGTTAACATCCAAACGATATAACAACGAGTCATTCTTTCAAAACAATTGTGTAAAGACATATGTTAAACGTGTGGGTTCTGTATTGATATCAATAAGACGTGGTGAGGGTGAAACTGAGGAGAGAGCGTCAATTGAGATTGAAGTGACACCACTTGTGTGGCCGAATGAAATGTATTTTATGTTGAGAAGAGTTCAAACATTGGGGAAACGCAATGAGAGGTTAGATAGTTCTTGGGATGATGTATTGGATAAATTGGATAAAAGGATTGAATATATTGTTGATGAGAAGATGTTTGATACATTACAGATTGAAGGTGATTTTGGGGGTAAAAAAGTATTCTCTGATTATGTGATTAAAGAGTATGATAGAACGAACTATGGTGGTGTGACAAACATTAAAAAAGGTGTTTATTTAGATTGGAAAAATGATTCAATTATGAAATTAAATTCCTATAATTATAATATTGTCCCGGTTCATAATTGGGATGATGAAATAGGATTTTAATATGAAAGAAATACCCCAACATTGTATAGATATCTTCAAGGAAAGATTTGGTTGTTACCCCAGTATTGTGGATATATATCCAAGTATGGAAAAAGAGGTGGTGGATAAATTATTAAATAAATCTCATCTATTATGGTATGAGGATTTTTTTACTGTGGATTATGAAGTTAAACCCCAACATAGTTTATATGAATATGACTCAACCGGTATTTTAATTTATCGTAAAACTGAACGACACATATTTATTTTAACAAAGGTGGATAAAAAAAATGTGGTGGATTATACACTACAACAATTAAAAAGATTAAAAAAGAAAGATTAAAATGGAAATTACAACAGAAGAATTAAAACAAAAAATTGAAAATGGTGATAAATTAATCGTGGACTTTTGGGGCACTTGGTGCCAACCCTGTCGCGTAATGAAACCTGCCTTTGAAAAACTTTCAGAAGAATATAGAAATCAAAATTCCGAGGTTCAACTATATACAATGGATGTTGATAAAAATAAAGAATTTGCCTCATCATTGGGTATTAGGTCAATCCCCACCGTTAAATCATTCTCAGATGGTAAAGAGGTTTATTCTCAACCGGGAATGCAAATGGAAGGTCAGATTAAAGAATTGGTAACTAACTTATTAAATGGATAAGTTATTAATTCTTTTCACGATGGAAGGTTGTCCCCACTGTGAGACAATGAAGAAACAATTGAAGGAATCAAACATCCCATTTGAGGTTAGAGATATTAACGAACACGAAGATGAATATGAAATGTTTGTTGAGATAACGGAGAATGAGTTTGTCCCGGCATTTATGATTGTTGAGTCACCTTTGACAGATAACCACAAGAGTTATTTATACGCTCCTGATAGAGATTACGATGAAATTGAAGAAGGCGTTGAAATTATCAAAGAACATTTCAGAAAATAAAAAATCCCCTTGATTGGGGATTTTCTTTTTATATGATATTTATTAGTATGAAAATAGTAATTAGAGAATCTCAGTATAAATTTTTGGTTGAACAAACCACACCATCAACAACACCGGTACCTGTATCAACTACTCCACCAACAACTACTCCACCAGCAACCGGACCTAAACCTATGTTTGGAACTTCGGAACAAAGAGCGGCGGCTAAAGCTAAACGAGAAGGTCAACGTAAAATAAATTTTGATAATTTTGTTAAGGGTGCTTTTTTTAAAAACTTTTATGAAGAAATTGATGATGCGGAATTTAATTCATCTTGTCAGGTAATACCTAATCCTGAAATGGGTTATATAGATGGTTCATTGTTGGATTTACCGGAATTTGTATATAGAGAACAACAAAATGGGTCAAAAATAAAATTAAATCTAAAAAAATATGTTAAGTACTTAGGAAAACAAAAGGGTGGGTACGTACCTCAAGATAATTTAGTGGGTCCTAATTTTAAAACAAATTCAAAGTGTGGTGCTGCACAGGCGGCGGCAAAACAATCTAAAAGTGATTGGAAAGATAAATAAAAAAATCCCCTTGATTGGGGATTTTCTTTTTAGAATAATATTAGGTCTTTAATCTTATCTCTGACTAACCAAGGTTTTTTATCAAATGGTTTTAATAGGTCATCCGTAATGTTGTAATCTTTTATCATATCATTGAATACCAACATATCAAAATCAAAAACATCTAACACCATAGAGATAATACTTTTTTTGGGGAATAAAGTTGTTGTTTTAATGTCAATTTGATTATCCTCATCCACTTTAACGGACGAATACTTAAAAGTTAATTTGTCGGTTAAGATTACGTCAAACAATTGATTACTGATGTATTCTGAGTAGTATAACTCTTGTCTTCCCATACTCAAACTATATCCGTGTGGAAACTCTGATGATATGTTTAACGGAGCGTAAGTATAGTAATCTAAATTGGATGTGTTGTCTTCAGAATAATCCAATTCATATTCTAATCTATTTGTGTATGTGATTGAATTAAATTTAGGTTGGTCATTGTCAATCAAAGTATTTATTAATTTGTAGTGATAGGTTGGTCTTGATGAATTGTAGAAGTCAAACGTGTATTCTGTTTTTTTACTTAAGTCTCGATTATACATAATTAAATCAATAATATTAACAGTTTCATAACCAAATTTAGTCATTAAAGATTTGTAAGTTTCAACGAAAGATTCCCTCACTTTAATTATGTCTAAAATTTTATCTGATGTGGTCATACCATTAACAACAAAGAACTTACCACAATCAGTTACTTCAATTACAACATCATATTGGTGAGTTTTATTTATTTCGTTAACGATATAATCGGCAAATAAGTTTACGATGCCTCGGTTTGAATTTTCATTTATATATTTCATATTTTTAAGTTATATTAAATGATATAGAAATTAATTCTAATTATAAATAAAAAAAGGGAACAATTTGTTCCCTGTGATTTTTTACCCCAAACGTTTAGATATTACTTTTTGTAATATTTTTGAACAACTTTACGAATTGACTCTTGAATAGGTTGGGTCTGTGGTTGACTTTGACCTGCGGGAGTATTCGTTTGTTGTGCTGGTGGGGGAGTTTGATTTCCTTGATTTTTGCATCCGCACGCCATGATAATATATGTATTAAAGTTTATATATCCATAAATATCTACTTAATTGATAATAAGTAAATAAATTTTGTATCTTAGCTGATATTTATTAACATGGGTAGAAAATTAAGACTTACGGAATCCGAATTACATAAAGTAATTAAAAAAATAGTTGAACAAACTGAGGATGAATATTATAGAATATCTCCTGAGGATTATTTGGATATGATGCAATATGCCAGTAATAATGGTAATGTGTTTAGAAAAATGAAAAAATATGGTGGAAAACCATTATATATTACAGGTGATTTAGATTTAAGTGGTAAAGATATTAAAGATATTGGACCAATTGGTTATGTTGATGGTTCTTTAGATATTCGTAATACTAAAGTATCCGATATTGGTAATTTAAAAAGTAAAAAACATATTTGGGATTCTGGTTCTTCCCGAGCAAAAATTAGAGAAAGACAAGAACTTTTGGGTAAAAAGGCTGAGATGGATTCTAAAAGAGAAGATGATGAGTGGAATTTTCAAAATCACGATGAAGAGGGATTAAAGGCGATGGCTTTATTAGAATATCTTGATGGTCAAGGTAAAATTAAAGTATTGGATAATGAGGAGAAAGAAGAGTTAAAAGAATTGACTCAACAATTAGAAGAACTTAATGCTCGTTATGATGATGAAGATAGAGACGGTGACCCGGATGAGAATGTGGAGATATTAAATCAAATTGAAGAAGTTGAAGAAAGGATTGATGAATTAACTGGTGACGTTGGTGACATATATGATATGTATCCAACAAATTATTCTCATTATGGTTTGACGCAATTTGAGGTCTTAATTGACGGTTTTAAAGATGAAGAATACACTGTTGGAACTGAGACAGAAATGGATGATGCGGCTTTAGTCTATGCTAAAAATTATATTAATGATGTTGGTGCTGACGGGTTTAGTAGAAGTTTTATTGAAGATTATTTAGATGAAGATGCAATTGTTGAATTTGCTAGAGAAGATTATGATTATCAAGTGAGAGAGAATCCTGATAGTTATTTTAACGATGATGATTTTGAATTAACTTCGGAACAAGAACAAAGAATAGAACAGATTGAATCACAAATTGAGGATATGCAAATGGAACAAAATGATTTGGATACTGACAGAGAAGATTATGACGAATTATATTATGATTTTGAAAGTCAGATTGAGGCTCTCCAAGAAGAGTTAGACAATATTGAAGTTGATACTGACCCAACTGAAGATATGATTGATAATAAAGTTGAAGAATTAGTTAGGTGGGTTAAAAGAAATCCGTTAGAATATTTAACCGATTATGGTATGGACGTTAAAGAATACATTGATGAAGACGCTTTAGCTCAAGGTTTAGTCGATTCTGACGGTTGGGGTGTTATGAATGGTTATGATGGTACTTATGACAGTATTGATATAGGTGGTGAGTCTTATTACGTAATGAGAGTTAATTAAAACTATTCCTTTTTCCAATCTTTTCCTGTATATTTGAAATAATAGAATATGGAAATGATACAGAAAAATAAGAATAAATTTATAATGGATACGGATTGGTTGTTTGACGGTATTTTAGATGCTGAACAAAAACAATATGTGTTATTAGATTACTTTCAAAAGATGAACAAACATCTTGAGAGAATGGAAGTTTACCCAATGTTTATTGAGCTTTCATTACATTTGGGTAATATACAAACCTTGATAACTCAAAACAAAATCTTATATGTTGATAAAAAAATAACCTCAAATGATGATGAATTGGTATTCTCTGATTTAAAAGTTAAAGACATCCCGGTTCTTGATGATGAAGAAGTTATTGAGTATAAAAAAATCTTAAAAAATAGTCAGCCACAACTACACGATTATTTCAACTTTGCAAAATCAATATGGAGTATTGTTTATGATTCTATAGATGTTGTTGTGAAGAAAAACAAAAACAATCTACAAAGTAAGTCCGGATTTTTCTCTTATAAAACGCCGGATAATTTATATGTTTGGCAATATACCACAAGAAGAGTATATAAAACTAAAAACCAAACAAAAACATCTTTAAAATTAATTTTCAAAGGTGACCCATTTATTTTGACTATTCCGGAAATTATCTCTAAGTTTTCAAAAACATATGAAAAAAACAATGAAGTTGATTACCCAATCTTTGAAGTGTTTTGTAGCGATATATTTCCATTAGAACAAACATTGGTTCCAATTTTTAAAAGAAAAGTATTATCATATGTTAATCAAAACATTAATATAACAAAAAAATTATTATCATAATGGACAAAAAACAAATCAAAGAGTTGGGAGATAAGTTAATACGACCTATCCACATTAGTTACATTGCAAAGTATATTCTAAATCGTAGTGAGGAAGATACTAAAAAACAATTAGATACATTAATATCGGAAGGATTTATTAAGGAAAGTGATTTAGCTGACGGATATTATGTGGTTGTCTAAAAAAACATATTATATCGGAAGTGGGTGTAGTCAAACGGTAATTAAAACATTTAAACAATCAATATTGTTTAGTAAATCACCATCAGGTTGGTCACTTAGGATTAATGATGGGATTGGTATTAATGTTACCACAAACCCATTATTTTCTGTTAGAAATGGGTATAAAAAAAGTGTTAAATTAGGTAAATATTATTTAATAAAATTATGAGTGAAAATAAAGAAATGGTTAATCACCCAAGTCATTATCAATTTGGGAAAAATAATGAATATGAAGCGATTAAAGTTATTGAAGTGTGGAATTTAGATTTTCACTTGGGTAATACAGTTAAGTATATTTCAAGGGCTGGTAAGAAAGACCCAACTAAAGAGATTGAAGATTTAAAAAAAGCGTTATTTTATCTTAATCGTAGAATTGAAAATTTGGAAAACAAATGTTAGTTGATATTGATGAATACGCTGAAGGTGCGGTTTTATTAGATGGATTAGAAGAGGCAATCGTTGGGATTGTTGAGGACTTTGGTTCTCCCGGAAGAAAGATTTTATATTCAAAACAAAGAATATTAGACATTCTACAAGAGAGAGACCTAATGACGATGGGTGAGGCTGAAGAGTTTTACGATTACAATATATTAGGGTTACACGCTAGTGACCAAAACGCGGTGTTCTTGGATTTAGAGATAACACCAATTAAAAAAGAAGATGGTTGGGAATACCAATTAACAGAGTAAGATGATAGAGACAGGAAAGATTATAATTGGGGATTGTATTGAGGTAATGAAAACATTACCGGAGGGTTGTATCGACCTTTTATGTACGTCACCTCCCTATGGAGTTAACGTCAAATACGACGTTTACGATGATACCATCCCAATGGATGAGTATTGGGATTTCACGACTAAATGGTTAACGGAGGCTTATAGAGTGTTAAAGGATGATGGTAGAGTTGCGATTAACGTTCCAATAGAAACCAATGTTCAAGAGAGAGGTGGTAGAATATTATTTAACGCTGAATTTTGGATGAAGATGAAAGAAGTTGGGTTTAAGTTCTTTGGAATGATTGACTTAAATGAGGACAGTCCACATAGAGTAAGACAAACTGCTTGGGGTTCTTGGATGTCGGCATCATCACCATATTTATACAACCCAAAGGAATGTGTGATATTGGCTTATAAGAAAAATAGTAAAAAACTAACCAAAGGTGAATCACAATGGTTGGGAGAACAAATACAAGTTACAAGTGAAGACGGTAAAGTTAAAAACAAAATGATTTATAAAGATGAGGATAAGAAAGAGTTTATGAATTTAGTTTTTGCTAGATGGTATTATTTCTCTGACACTAAATCATTAACTAAAGCTACTTTTTCATTAGACATACCGTCAAAAGCTATTAAAATATTAACATATAAGAATGATATTGTTTTTGACCCCTTTATGGGAAGTGGGACATCAGCGGTCGCTGCGGAAACATTAGGAAGACGATGGTTGGGGGTTGAGTTATCACCAAACTACTGTGATATTGCGACAAAACGTGTAAATGCGTTTATTGAGGAAAGGAAACAATTAGAATTAGAATTAAAAGAGGTGTAACAACCTCTTTTTTTATTTATTAGATATTTATAATTAAAAACACAATTATGGCAAAAAGATTTATAATTTCAGAAGAAGAAAAAAACGACATCCGTTCAATATATGGGTTAGTAAATGAACAAATGAATCATCAGGAACCAATTGATTCTCAATTAAGAAAAGTTAAACCTGAAATGGGTGGAAAGTATTGTTTTGGTAAACAAAGTTTACAACAATTAAAATCTAATATTGGTGATAGGAATTTGTTATTACATAAAGTTAAAACCGGAGATACTTTAAGTGGTATTGCGGCTCAACATCCGGGTATTGTTAGTGAATCGGAATTAATTAATAGAAACAAAGGTTGTGACTTATCAAAAGGGTTAAGAGCTGGTGACGTGATTATAATGTCAATAGTACCATCTATGTAAGTATTAATCTAAATGAATAATACTATCACCTGATTTAATACCCAATTTTTTACAGGTGTTACCCTGAAGTTCAAGAATCATATCACCTTCACCACAATAGTTTCTACAATCATTAGATTTACATGGGGGACAGTTGTGGTGAATTTTTGTTATAACATCATCTTCAATAAAGATTATATCAAGATTAGTTATACAATTCTTCATCCAAAAACAGTGTTGACCTTCGGACATAATAAATAACATACCATTAAAGGTATTGTCAAAACGTTTATTCATCATTCCTTGACTAGTGTCTTTGGATGATATTACAGTTTTGACTTTGAATTTATTTTTATTTATAGTTAATTCCATATACTTATAAATACACAAGAAATTATAAAATGAAAAAAGTAAAACGATATTCCGGTGTAATTGTTAAATGTGGTGATGAGGTATTACTATGTAAAAGAAATGCGACGGGTAGTTTACCGGGACAGTGGAGTATTCCGGGTGGTAATTTAGAAAAAGACGAACATCCAATGGATGGTGTTCAAAGAGAGTTTGAAGAAGAAACTAATTATACGTTAGATAATAAATTAAATTTAGTTGGGTTTGTTAATAGATATAATCGTGATGGTTCTGAGGTTAAAGGTCTGATGTATGTGTTTTTAATGGAGACCGATGAAAAGATACATCCGGACTTAGAGAATGCTTTTGATGGTGATGAGCACACACAGTGTGGTTACTTTAACCTTAAAAATTTACCATTTAAGGATAAATCAGACCAATTATGTAGATTAATTGTGAGAATCTTAAAAAAAGATTAACTTTTTTAATTTTATTGTATATTTATATACTCATTTAGCCAACAACCCCTTTCTTTATATTAGGTTGGATTTTATAAAAACCTCAACAGAGTAAAATTTGTTGGGGTTTTTTTTGTTTATATAAAAAATAGTATTATCTTTGTCCCATAAAATATAAAATTATGGAAATATTAGGAATTATAGTGGGGGTTATTTTATTAATATTGATGATAGTCGGTATCAGTGGTTCTATCCAAAACAAAAACAGAAAAACCAAATGTAAAAATTGGAAGGTTGGTGATAAATTATCTTTATGTAGAGGTGATTATTACAGGATTTTAGAACAAAATAGTAAAGAGTTTGCAACCCTTGAAGGTTGGGACTTGGATAATCTTTATATTAGTTGTGGCAGTAATATGACATACAAAGTTAGTTGGTCTGTAATGGCTTTTAACAAATCCGCAACTTGGAGAAAAAACTATGACGACGCTAAAAAAGTGATGGGTTGTGAACCCGGATTTACAGGTGGTGTTAGTGAAAGTAGTAAATCTACCGGTAAAAAGGTTGATGGCAAACCGGTGGACTTGATGACTGAGATTGAGTGTGAGGTGTATTTGAAAAAAGCGTTGGATGCAGAAGATTACGATACCGCTGAGTTGATTAAGAAACGAATGGAAAAATTTAGATAAGATGGAAGAACAATTAATAACATTTGATACAGCTAAGTTAGCTAAAGAAAAAGGTTTTGATTTAGAATTTTGTAATGTAGGTTGGCACGGTGATTTTGGTGATTTGAAAGGTGATAGTTATCCATTTTTAGGGACTTACTCATTTTACAAAAGTATATACTGTAACAACAAAGATGAACATCAGATACAAAGACCAACACAATCTCTTCTTCAAAAATGGTTAAGAGAAATTCATAATATACATCTACTATTAGAACCTTACTATGATGAACAAAAAGTTTTAGTTTATGGTTTTGATTTAATTACTGAAAGAACAGAAGAAGAAACTATTGTGGAGAAAGGATTTAAAACCTATGAAGATGGTTTAGAAATTGGGTTACAAGAAGCGTTAAAATTAATAGAAAATAAATTAAATTAAGATGAGAAATAGTATATTAGGGTTTATTGTTTTGGTTTTTGGAATCATAGTGGTTTCTGCGGTTTACAGAGGTTATTTGATTAGTGGGGTTAAAAAAGGTGGTCATTTATATGAAATCTCCATTCCCGGTAACAGACACCAAGAGACAAGTTTCTATACTGAAAAGTATGTGGAGAAAGACGGATGTATAACATTCAAAGATGAGTTTGGTAGGTCACATAGATTGTGTGGTATGTATAACATTACAGAATATTAAGATGGGAAAAATACATATTGATAAAATTAGACAGACAGTTAACATTATTTGTGAACAAAATAATTTAAAACAACCTTTAACTGTTCCATCCGCAGGTAAATTGATTGCGGAATATAATGGAATTGATTATGCGATTGAATTATTTGAAAATGTTTATATTGAATGTAAGGAAACTCCGGATAGAGATAATCCATTTGCTTTTTCGGCATACAAGGCGACTTTAGAAACAATTTTAATTCCAATGAGAGAAAATAATTAAAAATTTAATCCCAAATAATTTTTTGTTTGGAATTTTTTTATATCTTTGTTAAATAATTTAGAAAAAATGGAAAACTTATTTAAGATGTATGAGGTTGGTGGAAAAGTTAGAGACGAGATTTTAGGTCTTGAATCTAAGGACGTGGATTACGTTGCGGTTCCTAACGAAAAATTGTTACAGGACTTTGACACCGTGGAGTCTATGTTC